>Ga0222715_10001765_pt1 | contig 20343 bp, 22 predicted proteins | sample C33_9DmetaG_FD_165056 | JGI IMG/M metagenome (GOLD analysis project Ga0222715, IMG submission 165056) | Estuarine water microbial communities from San Francisco Bay, California, United States - C33_9D | ecosystem: Environmental > Aquatic > Marine > Unclassified | place: USA: California... | reverse complement strand
CCTGAGGGCTCAATAATTTCAAGGTCGTAAACACCCTCGTCATCAAGACCTGCCGTAGCCTCGGCACTCAAATATAGGCTTATTGTTCCAGCGGCACCACCCAGAGTGATTCCGCCGTTTTCGGTTGTTAAAGAAACCTGAACATCCGTGCTGTCGATTTCTTCCCGTATGTACATTCGCGCCGTGTAGTCACTGAAGTTAAACAGGCTTTCGTCTGGGTTTCGAACAGTTATTAGACGTTCAAAGGTTGCACCTTGATCCATGTTTATGTTGTAGACGCCTGCGATCACTGCAATCCTCCAACGACGGTGCTAATAGATTTTAGCGTGTGGCAAGGCTTTTCCGTTGTTAGGAAAGCGAAAGCGAGGCGGCCATTTTGACCGCCTCGCTTTCGCCTTGTCGGGAGGATTAATTCAGGCGTCTTGCGCCTTCTTCCCATCGAAGAACGAGGCGACATCGGGGTCGCCGATCTTCTGGGAGGCAACCGCGAGAACGGCACCTACGAGTGGCAGCAGAAGGGCAATGAGTTCGGGATCCATGTCGTACTTCGCAGCGAAGTACACAAAGAGGCCCATAACGCCGCCCTTGGCGCCCTGATCAAGAGTCTGAGTCTTCTTCATCTTCATCTCCAATGTTTCCGACATAGCCCGTTGTGATTACTATGTCTTGAGCACAGTTTAGCATTCCTGCGGCTAACCAAGAGGTTATTCCTTCACTGGCAGTTATGTGAAGGTCTTTTGTATCATCGGTTATGCTTTCCGCAACTATGATCCAATTGGTGATCATTCGTTGAGGAAACGCCTCTTTGACCATTGCCTCAAGGTCAATATCTTGTTCGTCAGCCATAACCGGCCCCTAACCGTGTTGAATACTCACCCCAATATTTAGAGACTCGCAACACACGAATGAGTGACAATGAAACCAGCAGGAACAGTCAGAGCCACCGCCCCCAAAACAATGTCCGACGGGGTTCCAACAACACCGCCCGGAGTTTCCGAAGTCAGCGTCTCAATGTGGATCGCCCACCTGTCGCCACCATAATGATCAGTGACACGGCACTCCTGTGCGCCACTCAAAAAATATTTTGCTGACTCCTCAATCGACGCGACTGTTCCGGCCTTGTATCCGTTGTAGTTGGTTTCCAACTGCCAACGCCAGTATTCGTACAGACCGGCAGTAGCCACATCATAAAATTCGATTTCCGACCACTCTAGATAGGTGACGGAACCCGACGATTCGGTAGTGACACTTCCCGCATCAGACCATTCAAGAGTTGAGTTCGGCGACGCAATTGTCACATCGGTAAGAGTGAAAGTTCCATCAAAATCAGTGGTGTTAAAAACTTTTACCTCATCACCCGTTTGAAGTCCGGAAGCGTCGCTGGATGAAACAGTTGCCGTCACCGTCCCAGACCCGTCCCTGCTAATCGAAACGATCGACATGTCCTCCGCATCAATGTCGTCAACCGACGATTGAATCGTTGACCAAGTTGTTGGAAGGTTACCCCACGCCGTAGTTGAGGTTGAAGATCCAAGAAGCGTGATGCCGGAGAACTGTGAAAGCCATTTCACGAACTCTTCCGTAACGACGCCCGGATCAACCATTCCGCTCAGCGTGTGAACATCGTCAAGATCTTTACCTGATTCAATGTCCCTGTACTGAAAGTGTTTTCTTTGCTGGTCGGACAGACCGGCATAGCCAAGGCCGACATCCATCATCCGGGCCATCGGGAAAGACGGATACTCCTGCTGGGAATCTTTCTGTAGCAGAACATCAGGAAGAAGCGTCACACACTCTCTGATGAAAGTGTTGCGTGTAAACGAAAACTCAATGTATGCGACAGGAAGTGAAAGATACAGCGGTGTCTGCTCATGATCGCTGAATTCGATTTCGATGGAGAACTGTTGCGTTGAGGTGGTTTGCGGAATATCGATCGGTTCTGCCCTGACGATCGACCACCTGTTCGAAGCGCAAAGTTCTTCCCGGACAGCGCTGTCAGATGAACTGACTCGCGTCAACGTTGTCTTCGCAGTCACGTTGCGATCAGATTTAACCCGATAGTGGAACGAGAAATCGTCTCCACGGTCTTCAATCGCAGACGACACATTGTTGACAGTTAATGTGACCGGGTTGGTGTCCGTCGGGATAATTTTCAGACTATGACGTGGACTGTAGATCGTGTCTGGAAAAACCAGCATGTCAGCATCGGTAGAAATCGTCGCGTTTCCACTGGCTACACTCCACGATCCGACAGTGTTGACCAGATTCGCATCGGACGCAGGCAGCAGGTTTACAACAAGTTGTGCTGTTTCTTGAAAACTGTTTGCTCCATGTGCCATGGTTCGCCTCCCTTAGAGGGCACCGACGGAAACCGTTGCGACCGGCAAAGATCCGTCGTACGAGAAAAGGCAGTCCCCCGAAGAGCCATCAATTGACGCTTTCGTTTCACCTGCGTCAAGAGCGATTGTCACGTCATCCACGTAATCAACACCGTTTACTTGCGAGGCGCGTGTCAGGATGGAGTTGGCCCGCACCCGTGTCGACCAGTCCCAACTGTCAGCAGACAGATAGTCAGTGATCACGGTGTCTACTGCGGTTCTGACAGATAGTTCATCGAATCCTGCCAGCACCTTGATGGTGATTGAAACCTCAATGTTTACTAGCAAGGCGTTGACGAGGTAATAGTTCAGTCCGGCAATCAGACGCCCATCAACATCAGAACGAATGGTTTCCTTGTCGGCTCCAATCAGCGAAGTGCCCTGTTCTCCTGACACAACAGTGACTGTCGATCCGCCAACATCAGTTCTTCCGGTAGACAACCCTTCGATAATGTCAAAGTGGTATCCGTCGCTGTATACCTCGCCGGTTGAAGCGCCAACAGTGTTCGTGAAATAGATCACCCTGTCAGGTGATGAGCCAACCGACCCTACTTCGAACTCACCATTGAACTTGGTGTCGCTCGCATCGTGGATCACAAACTTGTCCCCAACCGAAGGAACAGCAGAAAAGTCGTTGTTGGGGTCCGCTGTGAGTGACGCGCCAAGGTTGCCACTGCTCTCAAAAATGGTTACGCCATCAGACTGGTCGATGAGCGCGTTGTTGATTGTCGTGGCCCGATGCGCTTCCGTGTAATTTGCAAGAATGTAGTTGGTGATCTGTAGCGGGGTGACGAGTGCTTCGGACAGGCTCGCCAAATAGGTGGTTCCACGATCGAAATAATCTTCGTCGCTTTCGCCGACGGCACCTTGAGTGAGCGTTCCGGATGTGGCGCATGAAAGAAGACGGTTTGATGCAACAAGGATCGTCAGGGAGGTTCCGTCTGCGATAAACGGCTTCAAACCGGCACTAAGTGCCACCACGGGAACATTGCCGCTTGTTGATGAACCAGAAGCAATCGTTGCTGATTGGGTGGTGTAAAAAATGTGTTGGGTGCTGATCCCGTCAACTGTTTCCAGATACGAAACCTGCGTGCCTGCCGGAATTGTTGCCCCAGCAGTGTCGATCGCAGTGAACACGACGTTTCCGGTTGCAAACGTTGCTTCCGTGCGTTCCAAACCGATGAGGCGAAGCACGCCTTCCATCAGGCCGTTCGGGAGACGGTTGATTGAACCGGTCATCACACCGGCGACATACGACATGGCCTGTAGCAGCGCGTCCTCTACTGTGCCTTGGCGTGGCTGAAACTCAGGAAGGGCTGTTTGGGCGTAGGTGATGGCTTCCGTATAGATGTCTGCTGGCTGTACGTCGTTAACCGTTAGGTCGATGTACTGCTTGAAGTCTGGTGAGGCCATTACTTACTCCCTGACCGAAAAAGTGATTTTGATTTGCGATTCGCCTGAGTCGCTTTCGGCGATGTCTAGGCTTTCGATGGCAACTTCCGGTACGAAATATGCTGCCGTCAACGCAAGTTGGTCTCGTGATTCTCTGTCGAATACTGGATCTTCGCACCCGAACTCTGGGGTGAGGGGAAGTTCTCCGGGCTTTATCTGTGCGGCAAGGGCAAGAAGTTGCGCATAGTAGGCATCAGAGCCTTCAGTCAGATTCTCCACGTTTCCTGAGGAAAACCTGATGGGGAAGCGCAAGGTGTCCATAATGACATTTTGCCACGTTTCTGTGGCTATCAGAGGACTTCCCCGAGGATTACTACCTCGTCAAACTGGTTGTTGAGGAAACCGCACAATACTTTTGTTCCCACTTCGATGGTGCTGCTGGCTTCTCCGTCATAGGTGATTCCAGAAACTCCTCCGGTGATTCTGAGGCATGGTCCAAAAGCAAAATCTGGCACAATTTGAGGGATCACAACGAACACCCCTGCGCTATCGGATCTGGTGATGTTGCCAACGTACAGTCCGGACTGGGTAAGCGGATTAGATGCCGTTTTTGACGGTGAGGTGTAGTTGATCACAGCACGAAAGTCCTATTTCTGTTTACGCTAAGCAGGTTGGGCATTTCGTACCTTACTAGCGTTCTGACCTCCGGCTGATTGATAATCCTGAAATGTGGTGATTGTGTTCCATACTTGGACCTTAGACGAGCGTAAATCCCGTTTTGTTCTGTGACACTTGTTGCTTCCCACAGCGTTTTTGCGTCACGTATGGCGGTATTAAACATTCTGGTGTAGAACGAACCAGAGGACGAGCCGATTACGTAAACCGTGGCGTTTGCTATTGCGTTTCTCAAACCTGTTGGAATTCGCACTTCTTGTGAAGTTGAGAGGTTGCGGAATAACGCTTCTCGCGCTGAAATAAGTGCTCTGCCGACAATGCTGTCCGCACCACCGACATTTATGAGCGCTTGGGCAAAAGCCTCATTTTTTGCGTCGTACGTGACCTGCTCCCAAACTTCCTCTGCCTCCCTTTTGGCGGCGTTTTTGTACGTCGCATACTGGTTTGAATGATCGGCGTAAGGAACACCAGCCTCGTCATAGCCCATCAGTCGTTTGATCTGATCGTTCAGCAATGACTCAATATCTGAAGGGAGCGCAGAAGAGTCTGCCGTGCCGCCGGTATAGCCACCACCACCGGAACCGGTGGGTGCTTCTGGGTCAGCAGGGATGCGGAAGGATACGGTAACCGGATCGGACACACCTTCCTCAAAGTCAACAGCCGTAATAATGTATAAACCTTCAAAATCTGGTATTCCAGTGAGGTTGATAGTCATGCCCGGACGCAGTTGACGACCGTTAGTTCGTTCAACAAGAATGCTGCCTTCCGCATCCATCGGATTATCGTCTGAACGACGCAGGGTAGGCATATCCATCAGTTGGTATCTGTCTGACGCTCCAGCAAAAGTTCCTTCTGCGGTTTCCGGCCAGCCGAACGGAATCAGCGTATTGCCTTGGAAAATGAACTCTGGATCACCCCACTTGCCAGCAAGGTTTGTTTGTGATGTGAAAAACAAAATGTTGTTGGTTTCAAAAACAACGAATTGGTTGTCGTTTGCAACTCTGGAGAGAACATCCCAAACAGATTCGTCAACGTTGGCGCTTCTTCCCTTCACGATTGTTTGTGATTTGGTGGTTTCCTGACCAAAGAAACCCATGCTGAATCGTGCAGCGATAGCGCCCGCAAACTGGGTTGGGGTCATGCCAGTAAACGCTTCCGCCCCTTTGTCTCGTTTCATCAACTGAATCGGTTTGCTTCTTGCTGAGATCCTGTACAGGGGGTCGTAGCCAGAACTTCTCTGCACCTCTACGGCGCTTATCTCAAAAAGCATTCCCGAATAAATAACATCTCGCCTGATTTGAAAATAGTTTGCGTTAGCAAATTTGAATCCGGGATCCAAAATATCGAAGTTGATTTCCGAACACATGTCCATCGTGAACGAAACACCAAGCCTTGTGATTGCTGGCGCAATATCAAGATTTTGACCAGAGGGGTTGCTGATCGAAATCAGGTTCGAATCGACAGGGATGAAGTTAGCCATGGCTCAGCGTGCTCAGTCGCCGATCAGCGGTCTTCCGTACCGCTCCCAACTTTCGGTCCACGAAATAAAGTCCGTTTCCGCGTCGGCATCCTCATCCCGCGTGTTCTGGGTTGCCGGGTTTTCAGTATAAACAATGTCCGGCAAAGTGATTACTTGAATTTCTCCGGGGTTGTCGTTTTCAACGATGCTCATCCTGACTGACGCCTGAGTGATCCGCTGATCCGCGTTTCGGCGCACCGATTCAAAACTCATGTCGGTGATCGACCAGTAAATGCCGTTCGTCGTGATTCCTTGAGGTGTGGTGCCACCCAGAAAACTGTCTGCGTTGTAGAACGACACCGGTCGGCCACTGTTCGCGATCGAACGCAACACTTCGATACTTTCCTCAACGTTCACACGTAAACCGTCGTACGGTACGGCGACAAGGAACTCAAGGCTGACGCGACGGGCCTTAAAACGGGAAAACGTGATCAACGGTTTTTGGCCGGGTCGCTCAATCTCTGCGATCTCCGGTGCCACTTCCGAATAACTCACCTGAGTCGGCGGGAACGGGAACGTGAATTCCAACACGCTGCTTTGGGTGCTGGTGGGGCGTGCCCTCATCTTCGGATAGACGACACCGGACTCGTCGGTGGTGATGAGGCCGTCACGATTCACAATGGAACGCAACGTGGAACGTGAACGTGCGGACACCTTGATTGTTCTGAGGTTGGACCTTCTGTCAGCCATGATTACCTCCGCTCCGCCATTGAACGCTGCTGGCTTTCAATTTTACGCACAACAGCGTTCGCCAAAGCCTCTTCGTCCATTCCGGGTGTTCCGTACACTTGCACGTTGATGTTGGTGCTTCCACCCTCAACGGTAGGCATCATTGTGGCTCCACCCATGTATGGGGTTGCGGTGTCTCCCATCGGGGTGCTTCCCGGAACAACATGGAGATGGCGTCCGCTGCTGGGGCCACCATGCAACTCGGCGTATCCGCCACTTGCCAGCACTGCCGACCTGTATAGACCAAGGTTTTGCCCCACGAGATCGTATGCGCGGCCTGCGGCATGATCTGATCCCATAGACCCGAGGTTGTCGCCACGCAGTGAGGAGGTTACGGAACGTGATCCGGGGATCATGGAGTTGAAACGCCGATGGGCAGCCATTGTGTCAACAAGGCTGCGACGCGGAGTTTTGCTGTCAGACTTGTACGCTTGGTTGTAGAAGTCACCACCTACCTCGGGAACATAATTTGGATCGTATGCCCTATCGCCTGAAGACAAATCGTATGTCGTCAATATGTCATTCAGCCGATCAATAGATCCACCAAGTTCTGTGATCAACAGGGTTTTCATTTCTTCAATGTCGCTAGTAAACTTTTCTAAAGGATCCATGATTGCGTTATTTAAATCATTTAGAAACTCTTGATTTTCGGAAATAAACTTTTCTGTACTAGCGGAAATTCCAAGCGCAGACAGTCCGGCAGAAAGAAGTTCTTCATCTGTGCGCCCAGTAAAATTGCCTGTTCCCATTTGGGCTGAAAGGAAGCCCGCCGTTCTTGCGCCGGTTGCAGCAACAAAAAGTTGATCAAGGCTCATCGCCGCCAACTGCTGGGCGACCTGACCTGTATTTACACTAAATCCTCCGGCGGCAGCATCAGAAATAATGTTCTCAAGGATCTGCTGTTCGATCGGGCCGCGTGTCTGCGCAATAATTTGTTCAAAAGCCGCGCCTGTCTCACCGCTCATCAATGTTCCACGCATACCGGCAAGAGCAGCACCGGTCTGGAACTGTGCTCCACCCTCACCAAGGTTTGCCACCAAGTATTGGAGCGCGCGAAGCGGATCCCCCATGCCAACAAGATTGGCTTGAGTTGCGGCAGCCTGAAGGAACTGCAAACCCTCCTGAGTTCCGAACGTCCCCCCAAGAACAGCCTCACGCACGGATTGGGTGGCCGCGTTGATAGCCGGTTCGTTTTCTAAAATTTGTAGCGGTGTGATTACCGCATCGGCAATTGCTTGACCTAAAGCGTTGTTGATTGTGGCGTTGAATTCGTCACCGAATCTGCCGACAGCAAGACCAGTTTCCACCAGCACGTCTTGCAGGTTGAGCAATGGATCGCTGAGATCAATCTCCATTGACTGGGCAAGGGAAAGAATTTCGTCTTCAGATTTACCGGTCGCTTTCGACAAGTCTGTTAAGCGAGTCTCATAGCGGTAAACCTGTTTGCTGAGCCGATCGTATGCCCCCTGCCACTTATTTATGCTTTCGCTACTGAACTCCCCCTCATCGACAAGTGTTTTAGAAACCTCATTGAGATGCTTTGAAAATTGCCCCATCGCAACTTTTGCTTCATCAAGATTCCCAGTCTTGATCAGTTGCTCAGAAACAAGTTCCTCGTAAACATCCACGAAGTCAGCCGCGCCGTCACGAATCTTCTGTTTGAACTCGTTGCTCTTGAACCATCCAACTAGCCCACCGACGATCGCTCCACCGATCGCGCCTACGGCTGCACCTGCCGGACCAAACATTGCGCCAGCGGCAGCACCAGTTACTGCACCACCAGCAATCCCAGTGCCGATTGCCGCCCCAGTCCCAACGTTCCTCGCCTGCCTACCGGCAAGCGCCCCAGTAGCAAGAAAACCCAGCGTGGCGATTGGGGCTGCCTTGCCAAAGCCACCCATCTTCCCTCGCATTTTGCTTCCCCTCCCTCCGGGAAGCATCATGGGAAGCCCAAACAAACCGACAGCCGCCCCAGCAGGACCCAACGCCATCAGCGCCGAAATCAACGACGAAATGTTACTCACCAAAGCGCCTATGGCATTCGTGATCGCAGTCAACGCTGGAAGCGCTTCAAAAAATGCTGTCCGCATCGTTCTAAACAGTTCAAAAATGTCGCCGATCAGATCACCCAGAGCCCTACCAAATTCCATCAAATTGTCTTCGTTGCGAAGAATCAGATCAGCAAAGTTATCGAAACCTTTGGAGATGCCCCCACCTATCGCACCAAGAATCTCTCCGAAGAACTTGTTTAGAGTGGCGCCCGCATCAGAGAAGTTCTCCAACCATGCTTTGAACCGGCCCGTGGTGCGACTGAAAAAATCGGTGAACCTACGCCAGCCGTCAATAAAGTTACCCAACACCTCTTGAGTCATCGGCAGGTACTCGTTGAACAACTTCGCGGTCAGGTTGCCGATCTTGTCGGCAGCACCAACAATGAAATCAATGAACGGCCCGTTGGCAAAGGCGTTCAGGTTTCCAGTGATCTGGAAAATTGTTCTGTACAGAATCTTGCGGACCGCGTTGAACGCTGTTTGGATTGGCCCGATGAAACTCTGGCCAAGATCACCGAAGATCAACTGCATCTCCGTAGCGAACGACTTCAACTGGCCGATGAGGGTGCCCTGAACATTCGCAGCCGTACCAGCAATACCCGCATCTTGCGCCAACTGGCCGGAAGCCAACAACTGGATCAGTTGAGCATTCGTCTTCTTCCCACCCGAAATCGCATCCTTGTACGCCTTCTCAAACTGCGGACCCAACTCTTTAGCAGCAGACAAAAGATTTTCTCCGCCCGCAGCCTCACCCTTCTGCAACAACGAGATGACGTTCGCGGCAGCAAGCAAACCCTTTTCCATGTCACCTGAAGCAACAGCGAAATCGGTGAGGCCACGAAGACCGGCAACCGTTGAACTGGTGACACGGGCGTTACGTGAAGCAGCAGCAAACGCTCCCGTCAACGACTCCACACCAAAAACGGCAAGTTGAGCGTCACCTTGGACGCTTCGCAAAGCCCGTGACGCGGCAGTGAAGTTGCCCCCATAACCGCCAGAGGCTTGAGCGGCAGCCATCTGACGCATCGCGGCAGCGAAAGTCGCGGCAAGCGCAGCGATACCGGCAGCAGCGTTGGCTGCGGCTACACCAACTCCACGAACTGTTGAAGTCCACGCCCGGTTCAGCAACGAACCAGTCTTGAGTAGCAGGTTGACGGATGAAAGCGCTGCCGCATAGGCGAGCGTTTCGATAAGAACCGCTTTCAGCGCGAGGCGCAGCGTTTTGCCAAGAATGTCACCCAACTTCTTGCTTCCACGCGAGAACAGATCTTGGGCTTTTCTGGCACGACTCGTCGCCTTGTCGTTATCACGGGTTCTTTTATTTACGTCATCTTGCGCCTTGGCAAGATCTTTCATGCGGTTCGTCGTGGATTGGGACTGCTTGTCCAAATCCTTCATCGACTTACCCATGTCGTCAATGCGGTTACCCAACGCATTGAAACGCTTCTCACAGGCATCAGCCTGCGCGCATAGAGCCGCTAGTTTGCGCTGTACCCGGTCGATCTGGCTGGTATCAGCCCTGACACGTATGCGAATTGTGACATTTTCATTGTCCGCCATACGCGAACTCCGCCCATGCTACAGAGTATGTTTAGCCCCTATTTTGCGTTCCGTTGACGCTCAATTTCGGCTCTGTCCGACTCTATAACTTTAGCACAGGCATACCTAATCAGCCATTCCTCATCACTGCTGTCAAGTATACGAATTGGGTCTGTGCCGAATAGTTCGCCCAGCCGTGCTGCGCTCTGAATTCGTGCGTCCGAGACGAGATCGTCTAGGACATCTTCGTAGGGTCCACGGTTTCCACCGTGTCCCCGTAACCGGCAGCCTCAAGGATGGCGAGGGCCGCAGCCTCCAAATGGGGGTCGATACCGAAGAACGCGCGCACACAGTCCGGAATCGGACGGCTCGTCTCAGTCATCTTGAGAATCGCATCCGAACCGAATGTCAACGGGTAGCCGTTGTCATCGGTGGCCTGCTCGTCACCAACAAAGATGCCGGTCGTGGTGTGACCGATGACGGCACACGCAAACTTGATGGAATCCATCCCGTTCTTGGTGTCCTCACCAGCATTCTTGCGCCACGAACGCAACTGATGTTGGGTGATGTTCGGGGAAACCTGAATCGTGATGTTGGCACGCTCAGGCACCTCAATGAAGACTGAGGGGCGCTCAACCTTCTTTGACAGGGTTTCCTTCAACTGGTCAAGAACCGTGGGGGCCTTGCCGGACGAGGAACGAGACGGCTTCTTCTCGGGAGCAGTCTCTTCTTCAACTTCGTAAAGTTCATCGCTCATAGCGCAGAACCCTAGCATAGGAAAAGGGGTGCCGGTGGCACCCCTAAACCTTTATTGTGAAGTTGACAGTTTGTCAGTTGGGGGCGCTAGCCACCGTCGAAACGCTGAAGGTCAGCGAGTAGGTGGCCGGAGCACCCGAAGCGGCGTCACCCTCAGGCTCGGTGAGCCCGACGAGCAGACACTCCGGGTAAACCCGGGTCGCCTGCGGGTTCTCAATGTCGCAGTTGAGTTCCTTCACCGTTACGTCGTAGTAGGCGCGGCCAACCATCTGACGGACCGCCGTCAGGAAGTCGCCGTCGACACCACGATCGTAGTGACGGGTGACGGTGATGTCACCAATCTCGGAAGGAGCGCAAAGCGTCTCTGGGAACAACTTGCCACCAACGTAGATCTTCTCTACGGAAGCGGTGATCTCGCCGCCGCTCACCTGAGCGAAGTACTGGACGCCAGCATCGGCACCCATCTTCGGGGGAACTTCGACGTTCTTGCCAGAAGAGGGGACGATTGTGGCGACAATCTGCCTCTGAGCCAACTTAGTCATGTTTTGCTCCTAATCAGACTACTGATGCGGTGAGGTTGGACTTGGTGACATCAACCTGAATCTGGTCACTGGTGGACGAAACCCGGATACCGACCTTCGCCTTGACTAGACCACCGGCCAACTGGCTCAGCGGGTTGATGGCATCGTTGACCTGCACTGAGTAGCCGTAGTCGATACGGCGACCAGTGTTGTCGAACGCTTCGTACAGTCCGCCAGCGATACGGATTGGCTCAAGGAGCGCAACCAGTCGGGCGCGGACTTCGGAGAAGAGGGCCGAGCGACCGTCGATCGGCGAGAAGATCAGATCCTCAAGGGTGTTCTTCGCGCCGTTGACGACGTAGTTCAGCATCTCGCGGGAGGTGATGAACCGGAAGTTGTCCTCGTCAGCCGACAGGCAGCGGGCACCGTACACGCGAACCCGACCGTTGATGAGACGGAGGGCGTTCACCCGGTTCTCATCAAGGCTGTCGCCGGTGTCCTTGCTGACCGCGCTGGCAAGCCCGGTGATGAAGGAACCCTCCGAGTTGGCACCCGCGTAAGCGGTCCAAGCGCCAATCCCGTTGTGGGCGAGCGCACGCTTCGCGGCGACATAACCCTCGGGGGAAAGCGTCAGGGTGGTGCCCGCATCGGTGGTCATCTTGACCCATGGGAAGAAGGCGGCGGCGTACTCGGCGTTGGAACCAGCACTGAGGTTCGCGGCAGCGCTCTCAACCGTCGAAGCCGAATCGTTCTCACCGAAGGCAAGAAGGGCGATGCGGTTGTTCGCGGCGGCATGGGCGATGAGCGCGGCGTGGATGACGGTGCGATCAGAGAAACCGCCGTCGTCCGGAACCGCAATGGCGCCCGGGCCAAGATCGTCACTGAAGTTGTCGACACCGGTCGTGTAGTCCGAGTCAACAATGCCGCTCTCGTCGGCATCACCGGCGCTGAAAGCGTCCTTGGTGAAAGCCTGAAGGGTTCCGGCACCGGCAACAGCGGTGGCGTAAAGCGCACCGGTCGCGGTAGCGGCGTTCAACTTGTTGGCGGCAGCAGCCGAGGTGGCAACTTCACCGGTTGAGTAGACGAGATCGCCGTCAAGGTACAACTTGAGGGCGAAGCCGCTGCCGAGGGCGACAACTTCCGCCTCAAGGTTGCTGGACCATGAGCCCTGACCAGTGGCGGTGAGGGTGAGGGCGTCGCCGCCTCCACCAGTGACGGTGAGTTCTCCGAACGTGGCGCTGGCGCCAGTGATTCGGGAGACATACACCTGAGCGCCACCCTCTTCGAAGAAGGTCTGGACCTGCTGGTGAACCGCGCCACTGGAGATGTACCCGCCGTAGACAGTCTCGTACTGAGACAGGCTGGTGATCAGGGTTGGCGTACCTTCGGTTCCACGCTCGGTCCGACCAACCATGAACATGGTTGCAGTCGGGTTGACGTTCGTGGTTGACGGTCCAGTGCGAACCGCTGTGTTTACTACAATGCCGGGCATGTGGCTTCCTCCGCTCCCAAGCGTGTCGTTCTTTCGGGGATGCTTCTCAAAGTATACCTAAAGTGGCTCTGGTCTTTTGCAACTAGCCCGTGGGCTCGCATATATTGTCCACGATGCAGCACTGCTGTAGTGGAAGGTATCAATTTATGTCTTTCAGTAATGGCAGAAGCAGTTCTGATTCTGTTTCGTAAGTTACTGATGCTGAAGGTGATTGCGCTTCATAAATTGTGGTTCTTTCGACTTTCTCTTCAATGGTTAGCGTGTAGGCAACGTAACCGCCAGCCATCACTCGCTCGCCTTTGATCATGGTGAGGTCGGAGTATTCCTCTCGGATTGATCCTTCGTCAAGAACAACATCGAACCCTTCGTTCAGGGCGCAACGGTTCAAACTTGGTGAGTCAAGGAACGAGGAGCGAACAACTGTCATCAGGCGGTCGCGTTTCGCTGTGACTTGTTCGGAGTCGTCGTCTTTAACCCAGACGTAGGTTCGCATTGCGTAATCGACGCGGTACACCGGATCCATGTTCGTGGAATATCCGTCTCGTGTGAGACCATTCATCGAAATTAGAACGGTGATGAGTGTCGGCCACCGATCTAAAGCAACTGGCTCGTAAACGAGGTATTTGACAGGCTCAGGAAGATTTTCGTCGTCAACGTTCCATGCGTTGCGATACGTCAACAGCCGGTCGGGTAAATCCTCACGCAAATATTCGTTTACAAATTCTTTTGCGCGGTAAGCGCCTTGCATCGTCACGGCAGATCACCTCTCGTCACCCAACGCAATGCCTTGCGGGCGGTTTCCTGCGAGAAACCTGTCGGGTTGAAAACGATTTTACGCGCAGGCATCTTTTCTGTTCCGTACTGATGGAACTTGGCGTACTCCACGTTCGTTCCAAACTGGGCGTAGTCGTCGGTAATGACGTTAGGCGCTCCACGTAGATTTGTGAGACTGCTGAACAGTCGTCCTGTTCGACGCATGATTGGCCACGCATAGTCACGTTTCCGGGGATCCCAGCCGCCGACAGGTAGACCGCCTGTTGAAAAGTTTTCTGCGTTGGCTTTTTCTAACTGTGTTCTCGCATCACGAAACACGGGAGCGAAGTTTCCTGCCCGTGCCTGCATTGCTTGAAGATGCCGGATCACGCCTGCGGCATCGCAGTCGATGTCGATTTTCACTTTCATCAGGAAATCCTTATACGCCGGTAACGGCGCAGTGACTGAACTTCCTCCGGAGTGAAACCTGTAGTCAATGGTGCAACGTTTCGGGTTTCAAGATCTTTGATACCCACCACATCGTCGTGCATGTTTTGCATCTCGCGTGCCGCAGCCCGAAGAATCACCAGTTTGAAATGCTTGATGTTGTCCCCGGCAAGACCGGCAGTGTAGGTGATGTTCAAGGTGTCATTGGCGAACGTCCGGTATACGTCAACACCGTATTTGAGAACGGTGAAGTCTCGCCCCTCGGTAAGGGTGACGGTTGCAGAGCCGGGATCCGGTCCGGTTGCGGTGAGGCTTGATACAGCAACGACTGGCGAGTTCTTCAAATAGTAGGTGTAAGGGGGCTGAAGGAATGCCAGAACGTTCCCGGTGGTGTCCAACGAGTAGTCGTAAAAGAACGACGTGTTGGGAATCCCAACGTTGTTGTACTCAACCTTGTGGGTTTCAGTAAATTCTTGGACTTCTACTGGGCGGCGGAGAATTGACTCCAGTTCGCTCTGAAGTCCTTCCAGAACATACGTGGCGGCGTGTGATTGCCGGTTGGAGAACTTGATGTCCATGTAACGCTCAAGTTCGGTCTGGGTGACGAGCATTTGACAACCTCGCAGGCGGCGACAGATGATTCCATCCTGATTTTACAGGGTTTATCCCCACCGCAGGTTTACCTACATGTAGTTCTCTAAAACTCTGTCCCAGTTTTGCGCCATGATACGAACGTCAAGTTCACGCTTGACAATATCGAACTGCTGTTTGGCTTCCTGATTTCTCACCGAATAGTTCGTCAGTTCGGAAATATGTTCTGCCCACTCGTCTTGATTGGAGGCAAGACGCCCAATGCCGTACGTTTCTTGAAGCCGGGCATACTCTCCTAGATTCGATGCCACGAACGGAACCCCAGCGGCAGCATACTCAATGGCTTTGATCCACGATTTGGCGTGGTTGAAAGGAACATCGTTCAACGGGGCGACACCGATGTCGAACTGGAATGAGAGGCGTGCGTACTGTTGAGGATGGTACATAGGTGTTTTTGACACCTTCTGCCGATCCAAACCAACCTTGTCAGCAAACCATGTTGTTCCTTCAACGTGCCCCGAGTGGTGGACCCGAAACTTTTGGTTATCCAACACCCCATCAAGAATTTCAAGATCCCCAGATCGATGGCTTGTTGATCCAACCCATCCAACTACAGGCTTCCTGTTCCGCATGTACCGTTTGGCGAAATCTGAAACCTTGACACAGTTGTGAACTAGGTGAACATTTTCGCAACCAAAATCCTCAGACATTTTCTGTTGAAGGAACGGTGTTGACGTAACAACAGCATCACTTTGCTGGATGATGCTTTTGTAGTGTGCGATGTTTTCGTCTTTATTGTTGTCCGGATGAGTCAGCCTGTACGCATGGTTATCTTTGTGGAGACCCCAGTACCAGTCATCGATGTCATTGATGATGACTTGGCCGAACTTTTTGCGATCTTCTATTTTGTCTACGAGATCTTCGAACATGAGTCGTTGCATCACGATGACATCAAGGTTGTAGTGGGTTTTACCGAACCAGTCCAGAACACCGAAGCCCTGCCGCTTGTCATGAACGAGCAGGCCGGTTGTGGACCGATACTTCATGTAGGGTCGGCTCTGCTGGAGGCGAATCCAGTTGGATCCTCCGGGAACCGGACCATCAGCAGTTGAAATTGATCTGGACCAGTCCGATGAGGCGAATCCGATTGTTTGTGGCACTGACAATGCTCCTAATACTGCGACTTGTCAGAAACCTACCACATTGGTGGCGGCGATTCGTTGTTTACTAGCCGATGTCAGCGAAACAGGTCGCGAACTGCGCCTTCCGGGTTGCCTGCCCCACCGATACGCCTGTTCGAGCCGCGAAGAGTTGCGGCAAGGGCACGACGCCACCATGCTGGCCGACCGCGCTCGTCCGGTCTCTCTACATCTGGAATGAAACTGGGGGTAGGCATCGGTCCTCCGTAAAGTCAAATAAATCATAGCATCAGAGGGCTTATCTGTCGGGGTTCGGTGGACGTTCAATCACAGCAGAACTTTCAGTTGCAGATGCTGGTGCCTCAACAGGAACCCACGCCCGCGAATACTTGTGTTCCGCGATCTTTCTGCTCTTGATCAGCGTCCCATCCATCATGATGTCCACTTCGTCGCTGGACATCGCCAACACCTTCTTAATGTCTTTTTCCTTGTACGCGCCAGAGAAAACGATGTCCCTGACGAGGCGTGACATCCTCTTCGCAACCGTTGAACCCTTACTTCGGTTGAGTCGGAGGTGCATCAACTTGGCTTCCGTGTCAGAGCATTCCTTGTAGATGACTGGCACCATGCCCTTGTGCGCCTTCTGTACAGATTTCACTGATCCGGCGATTTCCCATCGGATATGGCCGTCAATGATCCTGTTCGTGGATCGCTGAACCACGATCGGCTGTAGCCACCCATAGTCCGCCATAGACCGGGCTAATACCTCCATATCGGGTTTCAATAGATATGTAGCCCGCCACGGGCCGGGTAAAATTTCGGTTCCGTCGATCCATACCATCTCATACATGCTCATATCACCTCGTGTCATCTACGGTATCTAGTGCGTCAAGGCTGGCCATCTCGTCGGCCTCAGCCATCTGCATCGTGTAAGCCCTCGTCTTGGGGCCGATCGGGTTTACGGATGTGATGTTGAACTCGTTCATCAGAATGTTTCGGATCAGCCAGTGAAGAGGATACGAGTTCGGATCCTTCACATGCTTCTTTCTGAACTCGGCAGCGAACGCCATCGCCCGCTTGTGTAAACCCGGAGTGAGAATGTTGTCGTCAATACATTCTTTGACGCCACGCCATCCGCGTGATGCGTACTCCTTGATCATTCTTTCAATGTCATATTCCGGCCACCAGCGTCGTTGTGCGTCAATCTGCGGAAAACATTCGTACAGCCGATCGTAGAACTCGGGTTCTGTGGCAACCACATCACCGATCCTTCTGATCGCTACAGCGTGGAGCGGGATGCCGACTCGCGTGTTGGATCCGGTGATCGCAGCAAGATCGTAGTACTCACAGTAGGAGGCGTTGTGTTCCTCGGAAATGAATTTGAGAACGTCATCGGTGGTCCAGTCGTAGATCACTTTCGCAAATCTCAACGGAATGGATTTCTTCATCCGGTACGGAACGTTGATGTAGTTCTCGTGGAGTTTCTGAACACAGGACCGATACCTGATCATCGACTCGTTGGCACGAACACCAGTGAGGAAGGCTGTGCGACCTTTCTTCCCTTGCATCGTGTAATAGTCAATGGACTGAGGAATTGTTGTTGATGGGTCCAACCCGAAGTGTTCGGCACGGATCGCCCACTCCGGCATCTCCCGATATAGCCGACCTTCGGATGCTCGCATGGGTGACCACAACAAGCAGTACTCCCTGCGACCCAACACCCAAATCTCTTGACCTTGCGGCAGGCAGTACCATTCCATATCTACCCAGTCGTAGTTGCGCACCTCTTCTAGGTACTTCACAACTGCGGGCGAAACCATTTCCTCGTCACGGAAAATGACTTTCACCGGTCCGAGGTTTCGCTCCTCATGTATCTCTTTGGCGAGATACAGAACCGCTGTTGAGTCTTTGCCGCCGGAGAACTGTACGCATACTGTGTCGAACGTGTCGTACACGTGGCGGATGCGTTCCCGTGCAGCATCCACGCACGAGATGTCTAGAAACATTCGTTGACGTGTCACTGGCCTTCCTTCAAACGTTTGAACCTGTAAGGCTTCAGTGCTCTTGGCGGATGTCGAAGCAAAGCGAAATGTACGGCTTCAATTTTCAACATCTTTTCGTACTGAATGTAGTCGCCGGTAATAACGGCACCGCCAAGTGCTTTCATGCCGAGCGCCTTGTTGATGTCTGCCAACAGGTAACCGGCATCGCGGATTTCCTTGACAAGTTTCTTGGCGTAGGAAGAATCGATGAATTCCTTCTTGCCGTACAGGTTTAGGTGAACTCCAAGAATTTTGTCCGCTGTCTCCACGGCAACACTGGCCTGTTTTCCGGTACGGATTTTTTGGATGTTGGACAAGTGCATACCGGTAAACTCGGAGACAGTACTTGACCCCATCCCATTCTTCGAAAGGTACTGAAGATGCAATCTGGTTTCGGTTGCATCAACGTACTTCGGGTCGCGTAAGGCTTGAAGCCCCTGCTTTTCCCTCCTGTAGCGGCGAAGAATGTCACGGGTATAAATTCGATGAGCGACAGTACATGGCTCGCATCGACATCCCTTGCTGTACGTCGAATGGGTGCCGTGCTTCTTCCCTTGAAGAATTCGTGTCATCAGTTGACCCTCACCCCGAGGAGTGAGTCGACTGTCATCATGTGAACGTCCGCGATGTCATCCATGGTGAAACCACCAAATGAGTATCCACCGGCGAGAGTGAACATTGCTGGCACACCAAGTTCCTTGATTGCCCCAGCAACTAACTCTTCACGCTCCGCAAGATCATTGCGCGACACTCCGCTATTGATCGGATCCATACCAGCGTTATAGATAACGAAGTCGAATCCGGCATCAATCCCTGTCACATAGGACAGCACGTTTTCGATGTGATCGACGTACTTCTTTTTGTCGTCAACGATGAGCAGCAGATCGGAGTTGTTGATGCCGCCGCTGTAGGCGTCAAACGAGTTGCATGACACATCGATGTGAGTGTTCTTGTTGTGATCGATGAGGCTGTACGTGCCGCCACCGCAGTGTGCATCAAAATCCAGAATGAGTACGTTGTTGAATCCGACGCTGTTCGCGTAGTGGGATGCGACGGCAACACCGTTGAACGTACAGAAACCTGATCCGTGCTTGCGCTTGGCGTGGTGGAGTCCTGATGACAGGGTACCGGCGATGCTTCGGCTCTTCGCTGCTGTGTCTACTGCCGCAACGCATCCTGCGTTGTGTGCCAACACGGTTGTGTACATGTCGTTGTCCCATGAGAATCCTTGGGACTCGGCGAGGCTTTGTGGTCGTCCGGTTTTGACCGCGTTGACGTACTCTTCGTCGTGAACGTTGGCGATCACTGCTTCTGTTTTTTCGTAGGCGTACGCTGGGTCGGCGATTTCGAAGCCTTGTTCGGTGGCGCGTTTGGCGACCAGTTCTGACTTTCTTGTCGTGTCGAAACTGTACCGAGTTTTGATGTAGTCGTCGTTGTAATAAAGTTTCATTTTGTCCTTCCGGATAGTAGTTACAGTGTTGATTTTAGCGGCTTTGCAGCGAAAACGCAACGTCAGAAGTCGGCGTGTGACTCAATAAAGTTCATCAGTCTCTCGGAAGTTGTGTCACCGTCATAGCCCACATCAGATCGGAGCCAACGAATGAAGTTGTACCACTTCTTTTGCTGGTCCACGTCGTCAAAAACAAGCGTGTACTGAACAACCGCTTGGGTAGAGCCGGATTGACCGATGCTTGTACTCCCTGTGGCCGCAACAGAACGTGAATCTACTTCACCTGTGGGGACAATCTTGTTTCCCTCTTCCGAGATTTCAACAGACGGCGCCGTGGTCTGCTTGGTTGAATTCAGATCGATGATTTCTGGCGGGGTGTAACCGACTTCTTCGGTGTTGGAGAGTCGCCATGATTGCTCTTCGATTGCGGCTAGTTCAAATTCATCCCATCCCAGTTCGCTAAGAAATGGCGCATAGTCATCCGTGATAGTGGATAACAATTCATTAAGTAGTTCGGGGTCCGTGTGCCCCATCTCATTAGTGCGGTTATCCGCCAAAGCAAAAGCAGTCGCCTGCTTGTCGTCAACCTCATATTGGACAACAGCGATCTTCGACCAGCCAAGACGCTTAGCCGCCTCCAACTGGTGGTTTCCTGCGATGACCGTCGATGTCCCATCACCATTGGGCCTAACAACGATCGGCTTCACCTGACCAAACTCGTCGTATGAAGCCATAATTGCCTGCACGTTGCCCTTCCTCGGGTTGCCCGGAAGCGGCATCAACGTATCTATATCTACAGCCAAATTTTTGATCGACTTGTCAATTTTCTCTGCCATGGTTACAACTCCACGTTCTTCGGTGACTCAATG
>Ga0222715_10001764_pt1 | contig 20345 bp, 18 predicted proteins | sample C33_9DmetaG_FD_165056 | JGI IMG/M metagenome (GOLD analysis project Ga0222715, IMG submission 165056) | Estuarine water microbial communities from San Francisco Bay, California, United States - C33_9D | ecosystem: Environmental > Aquatic > Marine > Unclassified | place: USA: California... | reverse complement strand
TAACTGCTTTTTTAATAACTATTCCCTTAAATATTTCACTTCAATATTTAATTCCTGAAATGAATTATTTTTTAAGAGCTTTTTGGGTTATTTTTTCTGGATTACTAATAGCATTAATATTTAATTTACAAAAGATTCAAAATTTGTATAAATTAACATATGTTTCATCAAAAAATAATTTAATATTGGGTTGTTTTTTATTTACTAGTTTGATTATAATCCATATTATTTTTCATTAATTTTAATTATAATGATAAATAAATTCTCATTTAAGCAATTACTCTATTTTGGAATTATAATTGAAATAATCATATTTTTTATTTTTTATTATACTAAAGAAGATATTGGGGATTTGTTCCGTTATTCAGCTAGGTATTCAGGAAGATTATCATTGTTAGTATATCTTTATTGTTTTTACTCCTACGTCTGTACTTTTTTAATTGACCAAGATCTTAAAAAAGTCAAAGATTTAGTATTTATTTTTGGAGTTTTACATCTGATTCATTTTGGGTTTTTAGCCCTATCGGTTTATTTTAACGATTTGCCAATAATCCCACTAAAAGTAATGGGTGGTGCTATAGCTTATTTTATGATTATAGTCTACCCATTTTTAATAAATAAAATTAAAAAAACTAAATACCATCTTATATATTTCTATTATGTAGGAATAGTAATGTTAATGACTTATGTGGCAAGATTAAAAGGTGATTTTGAAGGAGCTGATCCAGAAATATTTCATAAAGTCGCTTTTTTCGTTTTAATTATAGCCTTTTTGAGATTTGGTTTAAGTTTTTATAAACACAGAGAAAAATTTTAATTATTATGAAAAATTTGAAATTATATCTTTTCCCAATATTAATTCTTTTATCATTGATTTCTTTAGATAACCCTATGTTATGGGGTGAAATTGGACATAAAGTTGTTGGAGAGATTGCAGAAAGAAAACTTGATCCAGATGTAAAATACATAATAAATGACTTGTTAGATGGAGAATCAATGGCCAGTGCTAGTACGTGGGCTGATGAAATAAAATCAGATCCATTATACCAAAAATACAGTCCCTGGCACTATGTTAACATGCCGCTTGATTTGGAATATGAGAATGCAAAAAAAAACCCAAAGGGTGATATAGTCTTTGCTTTAAAGCAGTGCATTAAAATTTTAAAGAACCCTGATTCTGCAATTGAAGAAAAATCTTTTTATTTAAAATTTTTAATTCATTTAGTCGGAGATATTCATCAACCTTTGCATACAGGAAAATTTGAAGATAGAGGTGGAAATGATATAAAGCTAACTTTTTTAGGAAAACCAACTAACTTTCATATTATATGGGATGTTCATATGATTGAATATTTGAATATGGATTACAAACAATTATCTGATGAATTAATGCAAATGAAAGATGAAAATTATTCATTAAATCCTGACGATTGGGTTTATGAAACACATCAAGATGTTAAAAGATTATATGCTGAAATTCAAAATAAAAATGAAATAAATATTGATTATATAAATCGTAAAATTCCTTTTGTAAAGCATAAATTATTTAAAGCTGGATCAACTTTAGCCGGTGTTCTAAATGATATTTTTTCATAAAAAAAACGCCCATGAAGGACGTTTTTATTTTTATAAATATAATTCGAATTTTTATTCAATATCAGTTGCTTTAGAATCTTTTAGAGTAGGGGGGACAGCTTTAAAAGTAATTTCTCTACCCTGCATTTTTAACTTCATAGTACCCTCTTCAAATGTAACCTCAATTCCTGCAATTTCTTGTTTGAAAGTGTTTTTTGATGTAGCTTCAAGTACTAATTCTTGATCCATTCCAATTGGATTCATGGCTAATTTTGCTGATTTAGTGTAAACCTCAAATTTTAAAGGCATCAGTTCAGAAGCATAAACACCGTGAAATTTTTTAAGATCATCTCTTGAAATTTCAAATGCAACTTTTTCTGGTTTTGGATCAACAACCAATCTTTTTTCTCTATTAGCAATATTCCATGCAGTATAAAAAATAAGTCTTGATCTCATTTCAAGTAAGTCGTATTCTATTTTGTCAGGTGTGTCTGTGACTTTATGATAATCGGCATGGGTTCCGGTAAAATAAAAAATGATTGGAATTCCATTTTTTGCAAAATTATAGTGGTCACTTCTATAATAAAACCTGTTAGGATCGTTTTTGTCATTATACCTGTAGTCTAATGTCATATTCACGGACTCCGCATTGGTTTGTTCAGATAAATTATGAAGATCAACACTGTCATGATCTGATCCAATTAAATAAATATAATCTCTGTTCTTTTCTCTTCTGCTAGGGTCAATTCTCCCTATCATATCCACATTTAAATTTACTACTGTATTTTCCAGTGGATAAATCGGGTTATCTGTATAGTAAGCAGATCCAAGTAAGCCTTTTTCTTCACCAGTCACATGAAGAAAAACAATTGATCGTTTTGGTCCTTTTCCTCTATCGGCAGCTTTCTTAAAAGCTTCAGCTATTTCTAATAATGCAACAGTTCCAGATCCATCATCATCAGCACCATTATATATGCCCTTATCATCAACTCCGACATGATCAAGATGTGCAGTAATTACAACATATTCATCAGGTTTTTCTGATCCTTTAATTATAGCAACAACATTTTCAGTTTCAACTGTTCTTGGTTCTTGACCTCTTCTTCCTCTCATGGTTAGGGTCATCTCTTGAAAATAATCACCTTCTAAATCTCCAGGTTCTATTCCGATAGATTTGTAATAGTTTCTTAAATATTCAACTGCTTTTTTTTGTCCAGGTTCTCCAGTGTCTCGTCCCTCAAATTCATCGGAAGCGTAAATATACAGATGCTCACTTAATTCTTTTTCAGTAATAGATTTTGCAAACTTCTTTGCTTTTGAGGTTTGAAAAGAGTATGAAAAATTAATTGTTAGAAGAGAAATAACAATCAGTGATAAAATTTTATTATTCATAATATATTATTTTGTGCGTTGCAAGTTAAAAAAAATAAGTTACTATTTGGATTTTAATCTTTAATTTAGAATAAATATGGGTTTTAAAAAATATATATTTTTTATTGCATTATTATTCAATTTTTGGTCTTTTTATGGATTTCAAAATAATAACAGTCCAAACTATATAGTAATTTTTGTAGATGACATGGGGTATGGAGATTTGGGTGTTTATGGAAATCCAACAATTTCCACTCCCCACCTTGACAAAATGGCTTATGAAGGACAAAAATGGACTCAATTTTACTCTGCTGCCTCGGTATGCACTCCAAGTAGAGCTGCTCTCTTAACAGGAAGGCTTCCTGTTAGAAGTGGAATGGCTAGCTCAAAAAATCCTGTTTTATTTCCAAATTCGTTAAGTGGTCTTCCCGCCACCGAAATAACATTAGCAGAAAAACTCAAAGAAAAAAATTATAAGACTGCAATTGTAGGAAAGTGGCACTTAGGTCATACTAAAAATTATTTACCAAATAATCATGGTTTTGATTATTATTTTGGTATTCCCTATTCAAATGATATGGATAAGATTAATAATAATAATTATTGGTCTGAATATGAAAATAAAGAACTTAGTTCCGATAGCTATAATGTACCGTTAATGGAAAATTTTGATATTATTGAAAGACCTGTTGATCAAACTACAATAACCTCAAGGTATGTTGACAAAACTCTTCAATTGATCAATAATTATAAAAACGATAATTTTTTTATTTATCTATCTCATAATTTACCACACATTCCCTTATATGCTTCAAAAAGATTTTTGGGAAAAAGTAAAAGAGGACTTTATGGTGATGTAATTGAAGAAATTGATTATGGTGTTGGATTGATAATTAATGAGCTAAAAAAATTAAATCTTGATAAAAAGACAATAGTTGTTTTTACTTCTGACAATGGCCCTTGGTTAGTTTATAAATCTCACTCTGGCAGCGCTGGATTACTAAGAAATGGAAAAGGTACAACTTGGGAAGGTGGTGTTAGAGTACCTACAATTTTTTGGGGTGCTAATATTAAGCCAGGTTTAATAAATGAAATAGGTTCAACATTAGATATTTACACTACATTTTTGGCCTTAGCAAAAATTGATACTCAAAAAAATATGATCGTAGATGGATATGATTTGTCAGAAACTTTATTAAGAAAAAAAGAAAGTCAAAGAGATGAAATGTTTTTTTATAAGGGAGATGAGTTGTTTGCTGTTAGACTTGGAGATTTTAAATTACATCTAAAAACAACAGACTGGTTTAAGGAGCCAAAAAAACATAATCCGCCACTTTTATTTAATTTGAATATTGATCCCTCTGAAAAATTTAATATATCATCAAAAAATCCTGAAAAAGTGAAAGAAATTTTAGAATTAATAAAAGTCCATAACTTAAGGCTCGTAAGGGGAAAAAATCAGCTAGATATTAGGTCTTAAGAAATAATTTCATTAATTGAATCCCACAGCTTGATTCTTATGTTCAGTGCTTCTATTGAGGCAGTTGTAGCTTCTTCCCATTTTTTTTCGTCATTGCCACACAGTTCTTCAATCATTTTAAGTGCCATTGGTCCGTGCTCATCAGCATCTATTTCAATATGTCTTTCTAAATAATAAATTAAGTTGTCAGCTTTAATTTCATTTGAACTGGAAAGTTTTTTTACTATTTCAATAAACATGTCTGGAATTAAGTCTTCTCTTCCAAAAGTAAATACACTTGCGATAACATGATTTTTATTTGTTGCTATAATATCAAAAGTAAAGTCCATAAAATTTTTGACAGCTTTATTAATATCAATTTCATTAACAGATTTACTATATGATTTTGATTCTATAATTTTTAAAATAAAAGAGTTAATCAAATCAGTACTTGCTCCAATCTGAGACATTGAATCTAAATAGAGTTCGAAATGACTTTTGGTATTACCGTTTAAATCTATGTCACTTTCTTCAGCTAATACTATATCGTTTACTAATCTTCCGGCTAAATTATTTTTATTTGGAGTCCAAGGTACCTCAACACAAGTTAAGTTATTTTGTAGAGCTTTAATTAAAGACATAAAGTCCCAAACTGCAAATACATGATTTTCCATGAATTTTACGATTTTCTCTTTACTGTCAAGATTTGAATAGAGTTTATGATTAATTAATATATTTCTATATTCGGAAAGGTCGTTTTCTAGCTTTTGAATATGTGACATGAATTTTTTTTGTGCAAAAATAATTTATAAACCTTAAATTACGGACATAAAGTCAATATTTTTTTAATGGATTTAGAAACATTAATAACCTTTTTGTTAGCTTCTTTTACTTTAACAATTTCACCTGGTCCAGATATTTTGTATGTTATTTCTCAAAGTATAATTAAAGGAAAGAAATCAGCTTTCATGATATCTTTAGGGTTAACCACTGGATTATTAGTGCATACTTTTTTAGTAGCTGTAGGATTGTCTGTTATAATTTCACAAAATGAAAATATACTTAACATGATTAAACTATTAAGTGTGTTTTATTTTTTCTATTTAATAGTAATGGTGTTTTTAAAAAGAAAAGATAATTTAAAACAAAGCGAAGAAGGGTTTAGTGAAAATCAATTTAAAAAGGGTTTGATTATGAATCTGCTTAATCCTAAAGTAAGTTTGTTTTTTATTGCTTTTTTTCCAAATTTTTTATTTCATGACCAAATCAGTAATCAAATTCAATTTTTAATATTAGGATTAATTTTCTGGTTACAAGCAACTATTATTTTTTTATTGGTTTCTGTATTTTCATCAAAATTTGCTTCAATTTCAAATAAAAAAAGTTTTGTTAATAAAAATATTTATATAATTGAGATTTCCATATATCTGTTTATTATTTACTGGATTGTTGGATAATTAGAGTTAATTTTATAGAATGTCAACAGTAAAAATCATAGAATGTCCAAGGGACGCTATGCAAGGAATTAAAGAATGGATTCCATCTGAAGATAAATTATCTTACATACAGTCCATATTGTCTGTTGGTTTTGATGTAATTGATTTTGGAAGTTTTGTGTCTCCAAGAGCTATTCCACAGATGAGAGATACTGATTTTATTATAAATAATCTTGATTTATCAAATTCTAAATCTAAATTATTAGCTATTGTTGCGAATAAAAGAGGAGCTATTCAGGCAAGTAAATATTCATCAATATCCTACTTAGGTTATCCTTTTTCAATATCTGAGACATTTCAAATGAGAAACACCAACAAAAGTATATCAGAATCTTTACAGGAATTAAAAGAAATTAAATCTATAAGTGAAAAATTTAACAAAGAACTTGTTGTTTACTTATCTATGGGTTTTGGGAACCCCTATGGTGAACCATGGAGTTTTGAAATTGTGGAAAAATGGATTGATAAACTAAGCGAAATAAGTATAAATATTATCTCAATTTCAGATACAATAGGTCTTGCAAAAAAATCAGATATTCAAACTGTTTTCACAAAATTAATTCCCAAATATTCGAGAACTGAGTTTGGATCTCATTTTCATACTAAGCCTGACCAATGGTTCGATAAAGTTAATTCTGCCTACCAATCAGGATGCATGAGATTTGATGGAGCAATTTTAGGATTTGGCGGTTGCCCAATGGCTAAAGATGACCTTACAGGAAATCTTCCTACTGAAAAATTAATTTCTTTTTTTAATTCTGTCGGTGTTAAAACCAGTATAAACTCATTGAATTTTGAATCTTGTTATAATCATTCTTTAAAACTATTTTCTAAATATCAGCTTAAATAGTGATTTTATTTATATTAATTAAAAATAGTGTAGGTTTTAAATTATTTATGAATTATGTTTTCATAGCTTTTTTAATAAGAATTATTCTTTGATAGAAGCCGCACAAATAAAATTAATTGGAGCTTTATTTTATGACATATTCATGTATTAATCTGCAGTTCTATTGATGACTTATAATTATTTACCTAACTAATCTTTTAGTTTTCAGTTTTTAAAAGGTGCTAAAGCCTTAAATTTTAGTATATTTGCATGCAATTAATTAATAAGTTAATTGCTATGAAACTCCCATCAAATAAATTTACTGGTATAGGTTTAACATACGATGATGTGTTATTGGTTCCATCATATTCTGAACAACTTCCAAATCAGGTAGATATTAAATCCAAATTTTCAAAAAACATCAATTTGAATATTCCTATTGTTTCTGCTGCTATGGATACTGTTACTGAAAGCAAAATGGCCATTGCAATGGCTCAAGAAGGTGGACTTGGAGTTTTACATAAAAGCATGACTATTAAAAATCAAGCAGATAAAGTTAAAAAAGTTAAAAGATCCGAATCCGGAATGATATTGGATCCTGTGACATTAAATGAAAATTCATTGGTTTCTGAGGCTAAAAATTGCATGCGAGAATATAGTATTGGAGGTATTCCCATTGTAAATAACAAAAATGTTCTGATAGGAATAGTAACAAATCGTGATTTAAGATTTGAAAATGATAATAGTAAAAAGTTATCTGAGGTAATGACAAAATCAAATCTAGTGATTGCTAATGTTGGTGTTACTATGCAAGAGGCTGAAAGTATTTTACAAAAACATAAAATAGAGAAACTTCCAGTTGTCAATTCTAAAAATGAACTTTCGGGATTAATAACTTTTAGAGATATTCAGAAAATATCCCTTAAACCAAAATCTAATAAAGATGACTTTGGAAGATTAAAAGTTGCTGCTGCTATAGGAGTTTCTGATGATTCTATTGACAGATGTAAAGCACTAGTCGATGCAGGAGTTGATGCAATAGTAATTGATACTGCACATGGACATTCCAAAGGTGTTATAAATGTTTTAAAACAAATTAAAAAACAATTTTCAAAAATAGATGTAATAGTTGGAAACATTGCCACAGCTGCAGCTGCAAAATTTCTAGTTAAGGCAGGTGCTGATGGAATTAAAGTTGGAATTGGTCCAGGTTCTATATGTACAACTAGAGTTATTGCCGGTGTTGGTTATCCACAGTTATCCGCTATATATGAAGTATCAAATGCAATTAAAGGGTCCGGTGTTTCAGTAATTGCTGATGGAGGTGTTAAATACACTGGTGATATAACCAAGGCTATTGCAGCAGGTGCAGATTGTGTAATGCTGGGTTCATTATTAGCAGGAACAAAAGAATCTCCAGGTGAAACAATTATTTATGAAGGAAGAAAATTTAAAACATACCGTGGGATGGGATCCATTGAGGCTATGCAAAAGGGTAGTAAAGATAGGTACTTTCAGAGCTCAGTAAATGAGTCTAATAAACTTGTTCCCGAAGGAGTTGTGGGTCGAGTTCCATATAAGGGAGATTTAGTTGAAAGTATCCATCAATTTGTTGGAGGAATTAGATCAGGAATGGGCTACTGTGGATGTAAAACAATAAATGATTTGAAAGAAAATGGAAAATTTGTTCAAATTACTGGAGCAGGTTTACAAGAAAGTCATCCTCACAATGTTATGATTACTCAAGAATCACCAAATTATTCTAGATAAATTAATTTTGAAAAAATACTTTTTTCTTATTGTTATATTTTTTTACAATTGTGATTTATTAGAAAATAGACCAGATCAAGTTTTAGCAAGAGTAAATGATAAGTTTATTTATGAATCTGATTTAAAAAATGCCCTTCCAGATGATTTGTCAAATGAGGATAGTATCTTGTTTGCAAAAAACTTTATCAATAATTGGGCAAAAAAAAACTTACTTTTTGAAAAAGCACTTATAAACCTTGAGGATTCAAAACAAAATGAGCTCAATAAATTAATAGAATCCTATAAAAACGATTTATTTTCATTTACCTATCAAGAAAAAATTGTTAAATTTTCCATGGATACAATAATTCCTGATAGTGCTATTATCAAGTATTATGATATTAATAAGTCAAATTTTAAATTAAATCAAGAAATTGTTAAGGCTAGATATTTAAAAATAAATAGTGAAAATTATAATTTAAAAGATGTTACCAAGCGTTTTAGAAGTTTAAAATTCAATGATTTGATGTTTTTAGATTCAATTTCTCTGCAATTTTCTTCTTACTATTTCAATGATTCAATATGGATAAATAAAGATCTTTTTTTTAGCAAGTTTCCCCCAGTTAGTGACAGACTAAAACAAAATATTGTTAAAAATAATTTATTTTATAAAATAAAGGATTCTTTGGAACTATATTTGATTAAGATTAATGATTATAAAAACAAAAATGATATTGCACCATTTGATTTTATTAAGCCCACTATAAAACAAGTGTTAATTAATAAAAAGAAATTGGACTTTATTAGTAAATTTGAAAAAGAATTAATTGAAGATGCCCTTCAAAAAAATGAATTTGAGTTATATGAAAATAGTTTATAATATTTTATTTGTCAGTTTTTTAGTAAACTTTTGCTTTAGTCAAGAGAATTCAAAGAAAAATTTTGAATCAAAAATTAAAATTGATGGAGTTTCTGCTGTGGTTGGGGACTATGTTATTTTGGAATCAGATGTTGATAAAACCTTAATTGATTTACAATCACAAGGTGTTTCAACTCAAAATATTACAAGGTGTAGTTTATTGGGTAAGTTGATGGAGGATAAGCTTTATGCGCATCATGCCGAACAAGACAGTTTGCAGGTTGATAGTAATCAGATTTATTCCTATGTTGATAGAACTATTGATTACTTCGTAGAACAGTTAGGAAGTGTTGAAAAAGTTTTAGCATTTTACAAAAAAAATGATGAACAAACATTTAGATCTGAGCTTTATGAAATAAATAAAGTAAGACAACTTTCTGAGTTAATGCAAAACAAAATAGTTGAGGAAATTGAAATAACACCCGAAGAGGTTCGTCAATTCTTTTTCTCAATACCAAAATATGAAAGACCAGTATTTGGAGCGGAATTAGAATTGGCCCAAATAATTATTGAACCTGAGGTCTCAGATGAAGAACAAAAAAAATTAATGAGAAGGTTAGAAACTATAAAAAACGATGTTGAAGTTAATGGTTCTTCGTTTGCAACAAAAGCAATATTATATTCCCAAGATCCTGGCTCAAGAGCCTCTGGTGGAATGTATACTCTAAATAGAAATAGACCTCAAATGCATAAAGAATTTAGGGATGCTGTCTACAGGTTGAGAGAAGGAGAGGTTTCTGAACCATTTGAAACACCAAGTGGATGGCATATCGCAAAAGTTGAAAAAATAAGAGGACAAGAGGTTGATGTGAGACACATATTACTAATTCCAGAGGTAACTAACCAGGCATTAATGGAGGCTAAAAGAGAAATTGATTTAATTAGAAAAAGAATCGTTGATGGAGAACTAACATTTACTGAAGCTGCAAAATCACTTTCAGACGAGAAAGAAACTAGTTCCAATGGAGGAGTATTAATAAATCCCACTACTGGAGATACTCGTTTTGAATTAACTAAGATGGATCCAGTTCTCTATAGTCAAGCTCAAAGATTAAAAGATAATGAAATCTCTATGCCACTTTTAGATGAAGATCAAAGAGGCGTTAAAAAATATAAATTAATTAAGGTGAGTAACAGATTTGATGAACACATCGCAGATTACTCTAAAGATTATATTAAAATTAAAGAATTGGCCCTAAAAGAAAAACAACTTAAAAGAATTCAAACTTGGATGGTTGAAAAAATTGAGGATACTTACATTAATATAAACAAAGATAACCAGTCTTGTAATTTTACTAATAAATGGGTAAAAAATTAATTTCTTTTTTAGTTTCAACTCGTCTTACCGCCATTTTGTTTATTGTATTTGCAGTAGCCATGGCAATCGGAACATTTATAGAAAGCTATTACAGCACAGATACTGCTAAAATTTTAATTTACAACGCAACATGGTTTGAATTAATTATGGTTGTATTTGTGATAAATTTTATATTCAATATAAAAAGATATAATCTTTTAAAATTCAGTAAATGGCCAGTGTTGATGCTTCATATTTCTTGGATTTTAATTATTCTTGGAGCGTTTGTTACCAGATACATTGGATATGAGGGTGTTATGCCAATTAGGGAAAACTTATCTTCTAATAGTTTTCTCTCAGAAAAAACTTATTTAACTGCTTATGTTGATGGAGAAGTTGAAGGTAGTCTTGTAAGAAAAAAATTACAGGATAATTTCTTGTTTTCTGAACATACAAATAATAAAATATCTTGGAATTATGAGTTAAAAGGACAAGATTTTTCGATTGAATACTTAGACTTTATAGAAAATGCAAAAGAAGGATTGGTTGAGGATGAAAATGGAAAAAAATATTTGAAAATTGTAGAGGCAAGCAAAGGAAATCGTCATGAACATTTTTTAGAATTTGGAATAGTCACTAGTATCCATAATATTTTATTTGCATTAAATAAACCAACTGAAGGTGCTATTAATATTACACAATCAGGTGATGAGCTTATTATTAATAGCCCATTTCCTGGAGATTTTATGCGAATGGCAGACCAAATGCAAGGAGATCTCATTGAAAATGAAGATCAAGTTTTACAACTAAGATCTTTATACAATACAGCTGGTTTACAATTTGTTTTTCCTGATCCAATAATAAACGGAAAATTTGAAGTTGTTAAGTCTGAAGAAGAGACTCAACAAGATGGATTATTTTTAAAGGTAAGCTCAAAAAATGAGTCTAAGAAAATAGCTTTACTAGGTGCTAAAGGAGTAGTTAATGACCCTAAGAAAGTTACTGTTGGGGGATTAGATTTTTTATTAACCTATGGATCATTAGAAAAAACTCTTCCTTTTCAAATTAGATTGAACGATTTTATTGCTGAAAAATATCCTGGAACAGAGAAAAGCTATAGTAGTTTCATGAGTAAAGTTACTGTGATTGGGGAAGAAACTTTTGATTATGATATTTACATGAATCATATTTTAAATCATTCAGGTTATCGCTTTTTTCAAGCTAGTTTTGATCCTGACGAAAAAGGAACAATACTTTCAGTTAATTATGATTTTTATGGAACATTAATAACTTACATTGGATATTTTTTACTTTACATTGGATTGTTAGGAATTATGTTTTTTGGTAAAACTAGATTTAAGGATCTAGCCAAACAGCTTGAAAAAGTAAAGCTTAAAAAACAAAAACTAACCTTAATTTTATTTTTAGTTTCAGGAACTGTTTTTTCACAAGAAAAACACAACCACCAAGAAAATAATTTATCTCAAGTAGATTCTATTATTATAAATAATTCAGTTGATAAAGTTCACGCTGAAGAATTTGGAAGTTTAGTAATCCAAGATTCGGGCGGAAGAATGAAACCTTTAAACACTTTTTCATCTGAACTTTTGAGAAAAGTAAGTAAATCGGATACCTATAAATCTCTAAATGCGGATCAAGTAATGCTTTCTATTACGAAAGATCCTGTATTATGGTATAATATTCCAATAATATATTTGAAAAGAGGCAATGATAGTTTAAGAAAAGTTATTGGAAGAGATAAAAAAGAAAAATATGCAGCTTTTGTTGATTTTTTTGATGATAAAGGAAATTATAAACTTGCAAAAAATTTAGAGACAGCTTACAAATCATCTTTACCAAATCAGTTTGAAAAAGATTTTATTGAAACTGATAGAAAAGTTAACCTTTTGTTTTCTGCCATTGACGGAAAAATATTAAAGATATTTCCAATTCCAAATGATAAAAGCAATAAATGGGTTTCTTTCAAAGAATTAAATATTGATGATTTTAAAGGAGTTGATTCTCTTTATGTTAAAAATATTCTCCCACTTTATTTAGGTTCTTTACAAAGAGATATTGAATCTAATGATTATACAAATTCTAAGAAATTGTTAGAGAGTATTACAGGTTTTCAAAATAAATATGGGGCTTCTGTTTTACCTTCAAAAAATAAAATTAAAGCTGAAATTCTATATAATAAGTACGATGTTTTTAGAAATTTATTTAGCTGGTATATGTATGTAGGAACTTTCATGTTTGTTTTTTTAATTATTCAAATATTTAAAGACAATAAATTTTTAAAGTATTTAATTAATTTTTCAAAGTACTCAATCGTTTTTTTATTTATCCTTCACACTTTAGGTTTAATTGCACGATGGTATATTTCTGGTCATGCCCCTTGGAGTGATGCTTATGAATCTATGATTTACGTAGCTTGGGCTACTGTTGGAATTGGGCTAGCCTTTGGTAGAAAATCTGATTTAACTTTAGCCTCAACATCTTTTGTTGCTTCAATGATTTTAATGATAGCTCATTGGAACTGGATGGATCCAGAGATAGCTAATTTGGTACCAGTTTTAGATAGTTATTGGCTTATGATTCATGTTTCTGTTATAGTTGGTAGTTATGGTCCATTTACTTTAGCAATGATTTTGGGAATAGTTTCTTTATTTTTAATTCTTATCACAAATGAAAAAAATAAGAAAAAAATAGATCTTAATCTTAAAGAGTTAACTATAATTAATGAACTAGCTATTACTGTTGGTTTAATCATGTTAACTATTGGGAATTTTCTTGGTGGCCAATGGGCAAATGAAAGCTGGGGAAGATATTGGGGATGGGATCCCAAAGAAACCTGGGCATTAATTAGTATAATGGTTTATGCTTTTGTTTTACACATGCGACTAATCCCTGGTTTAAGAGGCAAGTGGATTTTTAATTTGATGGCTATCGTCTCATTTGCAAGTATTATGATGACATATTTTGGAGTTAATTTTTATCTGTCTGGACTTCATTCATATGCAAGTGGAGATAAAGTAATTACACCTAACTTTGTTTATTATTCTGCAATCTTTGTTTTTCTATTGGGTTTTGCTTCATTTTTCAAGTATAGGAAGTATTATAAATAATTTAACTTTATTTTTAGAAAAAATTATTTTGTAGGCACCATATTTGCCATTATTTTGTTATGCTAGTTAAATTTTATAATTACTCGAGTTTTTCGTCAAGGCTGGTTTACTTTTTTTTAATTTGTTCCTTTATGAGTTATTCTCAAATTGAAAACTCTAAAAGGAAAATTGAGTTATTGCCTCCAACATCAGCAGCAATTAAAAAATTAGATATAACTCCTAAAAACCCCAATTATTTCTCAATAAAAAAGAAAGAGGAATCAAAAACTACATCAAAAAGGCTAGATAAAAAAGAGACTTTTTTAAATCCCGGTGATATTTATTTAAAAAAGTTGAATAGGGAGGAAAAGAAAAAGCCGAACAATTATAATAAAGGAGAGTATCTTGGTGATGTATCGACAGGTTCTTCTTATGTTAATATTCTTTGTAGAGATTTTGAATATATTGATGGAGATAGGGTAAGAATAACAGTTAATGATTCAATTGTTATTTATAATTTATATTTAGAATCTAGTTTTTCAGGATTTAAATTACCTCTAACAACAGGATTTAATAAAATTGATTTTATCGCTTTAAATCAAGGAAGTTCAGGACCTAATACTGCTGAACTTCGAGTTTTTGATGATTCCAATTCCTTAATTTCATCTAATCAATGGAATCTTTCGACAGGGGCTAAAGCTACATTCATTGTTGTCAAAAAATAATTAACGTTCTTTAAAGAATGTTTTTTTAAATATTTTATATATTAGTACACTAAACAAATAAAATATTATGAAAAAAATTACATTTATGTTAGTAGCATTAATAACTTTTTCCGTTAGTGCTCAGAAAAAAAAGAAAAATGGAAATCTTTATATTGAACATCCTGGTATTGATTTGGTAGAATCTTTTCATAAAGCCTTTGTAGATGGTGATATTGAAAAAGCTGCATCTTTCTTGTCTGAAGATTTCAGAATTTACAATTCATTAACGATGAATAAAGACAGTAAGGGTTGGGGCAAAGCTGCTATTATTGCAAATATGACATCTTGGAAGAATAATTGGGAGTATTTAAGCTTTCAGAGAAGTGAAGGTTCTTATCCTGATGCTATAGAATATGATAAGTCAGGAAATTGGGTTTTTTCTTGGAATCATTTGTATGCTATAAATAAAACAACTGGTGTTAAGTTTGATTCTCCTATCCTTAGAGGCTATGTTCTAAATGAAAGTAATAGTAAAATTACTAGAATACATGAATATAATAATAGTTCTAACTTTTCAATGGTTAATGATAGTTTTTATGAAAGAAAGAATGGTACTATTTATATAAATCATGAGCATATTAATACAGTTAGGAAATTACAGTATGCCTTTGCAAATGGTGATGTAGACAAGGCATTTAGTTTTTTTCATGAAAATGCAGTGTTTATTGATATAAATGAATCTAAAAACATGAACCAAGATGAAATAAAAGCTAGAGATGCAAAAATGTTAGCTGGATGGGCTATTGATGGACTTGATGAATCTGGATATCCAGACTACTTGGAATATGATTGGCAAGATAGTAAAACCGTTCAGTCATGGTGGAGATTTAGAATGTCTAGAAGTTCTGATGGTAAGAAAGTTGTTATTCCAGTTTTATTTATTGACGATTTTGATAATGATGGTAAAATTATAAGACGAAATGCATATTGGAATGCATCACTATTAAAATAATACAGAATTATTAGTAATTAAAGCCTCGATATATCGGGGCTTTTTTTTACCATGAATCTATAAAATTTGAGCAATTTTATTTTGTAAAATTCTTTTAAACCTTTTCTCATGATTAAAATTATACAAAGGTTATCATCTCATCTTTTAAGTGAGGTAATTCATTAAATGTTAAAAGATTAGTTTCTTTATCTGAATAAAGTAGTTTAGAGAAAGAGGTATTTCTTACTGAGAAGTTAAGATTGGCAATAGCTATTTCCTTTTTTATTTCTAATACTTCTCCAATCATTGAACTAATTGTTCCTCCGGATGAAAATACAGCAATTTTTTCTCCTTTTTTTGTTTCACTTTTAATTTGATTTAATGCATTAATTGAATTTTTTCTAAACTCCTTCCATGGAATTATTCCTTCAACAATTATTTCATTATTTACCCATTTATGTAAAAAATATTTAAATCCTAACATCATAAATGAATGTTTTTTTTCTGGATTTTTAATAAGTTTTTCTTTTAATGATTTTAGGTATTTGTCATTAACCATCTTAGGCATTTCGATTTTCATTGCATCGGTGGCTTGATGTTCATTAAGACCTTCTAACGAAATAGCTTTAGGCATGAACAATCCAGAGTTTTTATATTCTTTAGCTACAATTTCTTGAGTGTGTTTTTGTCTTTGCAAGTTTCCAACATAAACTTTATCGAAAATTAATTTTTCTTCGCACAAATATTTTCCCAGTTCAGCTGCTTGTTTTTCACCCTTAGTTGATAAAACATCATAATTTGCCTTTCCTATGGAGGCTTGTGCATGTCTAAATAAATAAATTTTACTCATCAAAAAATATTATCAATTCTATTTTTTTGAATGGATTGCCATCCTGTTTTACAAAGTATATTAGTGATTTTATTTAAGTCTCTGAATTTTTCATTAGTAGTTAATCCTTTATTGTATCTATAAAATATTTGTTGAACAATAACCGCAATTTTAAATAATCCAAATACATAATAAAACACAAGATTATTTACTGCCATTCCAGTTTCTTTTTCATACATCTCTACAACTCCAAGTCTAGATGGATTTCCCTTTATTGAAGTAGGATAATTAAAGGTTGATTTCAGCTGTGGAGGGTCAGAGGATTCTGCCCAATAAGCGATTGATGTTCCTAAGTCCATTAAAGGATCTCCTATGGTACACATTTCCCAATCCAATATTGAGTTTATTTTAGACCAAGAATTTGAATTGAAAACTACATTATCATATTTATAATCGTTGTGAATTAAACTATGCTTATATTGATTAGGTTGGTTTTCATTTAGCCAGTTCATAATTAACTCAGCTTCTTTAATATCATCTGTTGCTGCTTTTAAGTACTGTTTTCCCCAATTTCTAACCTGTCTTTCAACATAACCGTCTGGTTTTCCAAGTTCAGACAATCCTAATTTATTAAAGTCCAAATTGTGTAATTCAACAAATGTTTTAAGCCATGTTTTGGAAATAGTTGAATAATCTTCATTAGGAATTGATCTTTCCTTTAATTCTCTGGGAGTAATTATTTTTCCATTGACTTTTTCCATTATGTAGAAAGAAGTGCCAATAATACTATTATCTTCGGAGTAGGCGTAGGCAATAGGAGCCTTATCAAACCCATTATTAAGACCTTTAAGTACTTTAAATTCCCTATTCATGTCGTGACCATAAACAGCACCTTTTGGAGGTTTTCTAATTACATATTCTTTATTTTCGATGGCAAGTGAATATGTTAGATTAGAAAAACCATTGGAGAATTGTAAAACTTTTAATTCACTTTTAATATCAGAAATTAAATCATTTTCTTTTAAAAACTTTTTAAGATTAATTTCATTAAGTTCTTCTCCTTTTCTAACTTTTTGTTCCATAATTTAAGCTGTTAACCCTCCATCAACAGAAATTGCTTGACCAGTAATAAAACTAGCTTCATCAGAACACAACCACAGCATTGTATTTACTTGTTCCATTACATCAGCAAATCGTTTCATAGGGACATTTGCTTTTAGTTTTTCAGAAATTCCAGATCTCATTTTATCCATAGCTACAGGGTCAAACATTGGAGTAACTGTAAAAACAGGGCAAATGGCATTAACTCTAATATTATTTTTTGCATATTCCATTGCTACTGTTTTTGTGATTCCTACTACGGCATGTTTACTAGCTGAATATCCTGCAGCATTTGGCAATCCACGAATTCCAGCGATTGAGGAAGTATTTAGGATAACTCCTTTTTCTTGTTTGAGCATTATTGGAATTTGATTTTTAATACAATAAAAAACTCCAGTTGAGTTTACAAGCATTGTTTTATCCCAAGATTCCAAAGTCATGTCAGCTACTTTAGCGTAATCTCCACCAATACCAGCGTTGTTAATAGCAACGTCGAGTCTCCCAAACTTATCGACTATAAAATTCATTAAATCTACAACCATTTGATAATTAGAAACATCTGCTTCAAAAAATGTTGCCTTACCACTATTATTAATGATTTCTGAAACTGTATCTAATCCATTCTCTTTATTAATGTCAGAAACTATTAACGTAGCTCCCTCATTGGCAAATGCTATTGCAGCTGCTTTTCCAATCCCGGAACCACTTCCTGTTATAAGTACTATTTTATCTTTATATCTCATACTGTTTTGCTAAATTTCTTCCTAATTGAAACATATGAACCTCGTCTGGTCCATCTGCTAATCTGAGAACCCTTGCTATAGCATAATATCTTGCTAAAGGTGTGTCCTGACTAACTCCCATCCCTCCGTAAATTTGAATTGCTCTGTCAACTACGTCGCAGGTCATCTGGGGAACTTGTATTTTTATCATTGCGATTAAGTTTTTAGCTTCTTTAGCTCCAAACTTATCAATTTTATCCGCTGCTGCTAGAGTAAGCAACCTTGCTTGTTGAATTTCACACTCTGATTTTGCAATATCCTGTCTAACACTGCTAAATTTAATTAAATTTCTTCCAAACGCTTCCCTTTGATTTGCTCTATTACACATTAATTCTAATGCTCTTTGTGCAACTCCTACTAACCTCATACAATGATGAATTCTTCCTGGGCCTAATCTTCCTTGAGCAATCTCAAAACCCCTTCCTTCACCAAGTAAAATATTATTTGCTGGAACTCTAACATTAGTTAATTCTATCTCAGCATGACCCTCTGGTGAATCAACACTTCCAAAGACTTCTAATGGCCTTAAGATTTTAATTCCAGGCGTATCTGCTGGAACTAAAATCATACTTTGTTGTTTATGTTTTTCTTCTTTAAAATCGGTTTTACCCATAAGGATATAAATCTTGCAATGAGGATTCATAGCACCTGAAGACCACCATTTCCTCCCGTTTATTACATAGTCATCTCCATCTTTTGTGATGGATGTTTGAATGTTAGTCGCATCAGATGAAGCAACTGCAGGTTCCGTCATTAGAAAAGCAGATCTTATCTCTCCATTCATAATTGGTTTTAACCATTTTTCTTTTTGTTCTGTAGTTCCGTATTTAGCAATGGTTTCCATATTTCCGGTATCTGGTGCATTACAATTAAAAACCTCAGATGCCCATGTAAGTCTTCCCATTTTCTCTGCTAAAGGTGCATATTCTAAATTGCTGTATCCTGGACTAAGATCTCCATAATAGGAGGGGAGAAATAAATTCCAAAGACCTTCTTTTTTTGCTAGTTTTTTCCAGTTTTCTAGTTCTGGATAGTCTTTCCAGGGATTGTTTCTGTGAAAATCGTATACTTTTTTTTCATGTGGAAAAAGATGTTTTTGCATAAAATCATCTACTTTTTTAATTAATTCCTCAGTTTTTTTTGGGTATTCAAAGTTCATATAATTATAATTTATTGCATTGATATTTGTGGAGCGTTCATTAGCCCTCCATCATTAACTATTGTTGTTCCTGTCATGTATGAGCTTGCATCTGATGCTAAAAATACAGCTAACCCTGCCATCTCATCAGTTGAAGAAGCTCTTCCAAGGGGACAATTTTTTAAAAAACTATTTCTTGACACTTCATTTTCTAATAGTGCTGCACTTAATTTTGTTTTTACATATCCAGGACATATTATATTGACCCTAATATTATGTCTTCCCCACTCAATTGCTTGATTTTTTCCAGCCATAATTAATGCCGTTTTACTAATATTATAAGCGGCCATAAAGGCACTAGGGTGAAGACCTTCAATTGAACTAATATGTATGATGCTACCTCCACCTTGTTTTTTCATGTAAGGGTAAACTAAGTTACTAAGTTCTATAGCTGAATTAACATTAATGTCCATTGTTTTTTGATAAAGGTTAACAGGCATTTTACTAATTGGTCCAAAATATGGATTAGTACCAGCATTGTTTATTAAAATGTCAATACGGCCATATTTTTCGATTACTTTTTCAATAAGTTTTACTCTATCCTCATGCTTGGCAACATGACATTCTATAGAATCTGCTTTTAAGCCAAGTTCAGTAAACTCTTTAGCAACCTTGTCAACAGCTTCTTGTTTTCTACTGCTGACTATTACTATAGCTCCAAATTCTGCTAATCCTTGTGCCATTGCCTTACCTATCCCTTTTGACGCTCCTGTAATTACAGCGATTTTATTGTTTAATTCAAATTTCTCCTTAATCATTTTATTATTTATTTAGTTAGCCCAGAATATATATTCGTCATTATTGTTTACTATTTCATCCAAAGTTTTATCAATAAAAATTGGCCAGTCAAGTAAACTAGGCCATATTGGTTTAACTTGCTCAGATAATTTTTTGTTTAAAATTTTTTCAAGTTCATTTAGTTTTTTAAGATCAGATTT
>Ga0222715_10001763_pt1 | contig 20350 bp, 11 predicted proteins | sample C33_9DmetaG_FD_165056 | JGI IMG/M metagenome (GOLD analysis project Ga0222715, IMG submission 165056) | Estuarine water microbial communities from San Francisco Bay, California, United States - C33_9D | ecosystem: Environmental > Aquatic > Marine > Unclassified | place: USA: California... | reverse complement strand
TTCTTTATCAAACTCTCCTGATTCATCAGTCGGCCACCATTGACCGTTTGTTTGTTTTATATAAAGATGGTACCAATCTTGCATAAAGTGTTTTACCATTGGACTCTTACTGTTATACAAACAAACTCCACCGCAAAGAGTAAATTTCCCGCCAGGGAAATAAATGTCTTTGAAAAAATGATAACATTCTTCTCGTAACTCAGTGAATACCATATCATTATCGCCTAATTCATCAAATACATTGGCGATATCTTCATGTAAGCACTCACTATCAGCATCAATATAAAAGGTATTATCGAAGGGAGTTTTAGACATGCCCCAAAGTTTTGCACGAACAAAGTTGTCGCAGTAAATTATATGATCTGCTATTTTTGCTCTATCATCTAAAAATCTTTCTTCAGTTACTAGACAAATCTTTGCTTCTGAATAATAGTCTTTTATTTGTTCTGCTAAATTTATTGCCCAAGGATAATAAACATATTCCTTTGAAGCAACAATAAGGTATCCATTATTCTGTCTTTTCAGAATCATTCAACACAAATCCCAATCCAAGTTCTTCCATCATAATTAATTGCGCATACAAATTCAGTTCTACTTGATTTTTAGAACGACGAAGTTTGCTCTTAAGGGATTTATTGCTAGTGTTTTTAATGGCATCGATTTCAAGGATTTTGATTTTAGCATCAAACAATTTCTCGAGTTCCCTCGCTTGTTCTTCTGCTTTTTTCCTTTGTTCCTCGATCTCTTTTTCTTTTGACTTTCTTTCTTGACGTTCTTTAGTGTTTTCGTCAATTTTCTCTTCACCAACTTCTGCCATTAATTCTTGGAAGTCGGTGTTAAGATCGCCGTTAATATCAAATTTACGAACAGTAACAACCTGAGTAATCTCTCTACTATTATCGTCCGTAATTACAAGAATGGCTTCTGCCATTTCTTTTTCTTCATTATGCCAAAAGGCATTATCCATCCATTTTCTAGTCGCCATCATAAACTCCTATGATAAAATAATAATTAAGTTTCAGAAACTCTCACATACAAAGTATAGGTTTCAATCGTCGTTGGTACTGCTACTAATGTTTCTCCAGTATATAGGGCAGAATATTGGGAAGTGTAATTGCTGGTGTACTGTCCAGTATACTGTCCGCTATAGTATCCAGTATATAGCACTGGTCTAGTTCCCGCAAAAGATTGAGATAGGGGACCTAAGAAATTACCAGGATAGACTCTTATACCAACGTAGTTAGAAGCAAAGGATCTAATTCCCAAAAAGTTTGCTGAGTAAAATCTTTGACCAGAAAACTGCCTCGTGCCTGAAAACTGCCTCGTGCCTGAAAACTGCCTTGTTCCTGCGAAATTCGCTGCTCTGTTTCCAGCAAAAGTTCTGACTCCAGCATAGTTAGCAATTGAGTAACCTATGAAAGTTCTCTCTCCACTATAGAAACCGCTGAAAGTTCTTGAACCAACGTAATATGTGAATCCAGAAAAGTTTGCAGGCGAATCAATCGCGGTAAATCCAGCGAATTGAATAGAAACAGGACCTGCAAAATTAGCAGGAGTGCTAGTGAAATTTCTATTACCCGCATAAGTTACTGACCTGAAACCGGAATATTGCGGAGCAGGTCTTATTCCAGTATAGTTTGGGATTGTTAAGTAACTTATCCCGCTTGTTGAGGTGCCAGTAGGGGTTGTTCCAAACCAGAAATCTCTTAAAGATGTTTCTTTTGCGTTTAAACGCTGACCAAGAAAGGTCGTCAATGCGAAAGTGCCCGAATAAAGAGCGCCAGAACTATAAGTTCCAGCGAACGTCGAAGAACGATATCGAATACCGCTATACTGCCTTGTGCCACTAAATGCTACTGGACGAACTCCAGAAAACTGCGCTGGAGTATTAACAACTCTTTCTCCAAGATAATTTGCGGGACCAGTAAAATATTGGTCAAGATATCTAAATCCATTAAAATTTCTGAAACCAACATAGTATCCTGTAAAATTGGCGGAAGTTGTAATTGGAGAAGTAAAATTAAATCCCCTTGTGCCCAGAAAAGCAGTAGGAGATGACACAAATTGAGAAGAGGCGCTTGTAAACTGAGCAGGAGCACTAGTAAATTGTCCAGTGTAAGATCTAGTTCCTAAAAAGTTTACTGGATTATTTCTAAATCCAGCATATTGACCAGTGAATTGCCTTGTTCCAGAAAAGTTTACTGAACGAACACCAGTAAAATTTCCACTGATAATTGTATACCTTAGATTAACATAATTTCCTAGATATTGTCCAGTGTACTGTCTGGAAAACTGAGGACTAGTGTATAGAGTAGTAGCATAATTAATGTTCTGTGTAGTATTACGAGTATCGACTGCTGTCCCTCTTGCTTCCCAAGTACCGGAAGCAGTGGGGGCACCTTGTGCTGAAGATCTTAATTCGTATTCCCCTACGCCTGTGGTATAAAACCCATACCGCAGCATACCATTACCAACCGATGCTACTTCAGCAGCAGTCATTTCTTTAAAGTCAAATTGATTTATTTTTTTAACTGGGTAATATGGATATGCGTCAAAATTAATTGTGAATCTTCGCCAGATATGATAATCTGTAGATGTATCAGATCTAGTGTCAGTGAAGCATGTATCTAGATATTTTTCCCATTCTGCTGAAGGTGCTGTAGCACCCAATCGAAAACTTCCGATTGATTCTTGCGTATGTATTAAAGAGTTAACTCTTTGCGCAAGACTAGTGTAACTCGCGGAATCCATTTCAGATAGACTACCATCAGAATCTATTACAACAAGTCTAGGAACTGTATCATCAAATGGCACTTCTAATACTGAATCCAGCATTTGATAGAGAGTTGTGGTAGTAGAACCAGTCGAGAGAGAAGTTCCTGGGTGAGTGCCTACTGGTTCATTATAGAACGTATCAGTGAAACTACCTATAGCAGAATCTTGTATAGAGTTGCTAAGTGTTATCGCTCCGCTATATCTTTCTTGCGGATCAGCAACAGGGAAAGAAGATATTAGACCCAATCCGCCAATGTGCGCAAACAGTTCTTCCTCTGCCAAAGTCAGTTGCTTTAAATCGCCGCTTGAGTTTAGGATCTTTACTGGAATGCTATTCCAAGCAGACATACTGTATTATCCTTCCGTTAAGCGTTTAATAAAGTGCCATTACGATCGTATACGTTGGGTATTCTCGCGTTGACTTCAGCAAGTGCGCCGTGTACAGTTTTAGCATTGGTGTGCGGAGTTGCAGCGCCAGAGGTAGGCAATCCTATCGCGCGAGCGAAGTTAATGTCAGCACTGTCTGTTCTATAGACTTCTTGCCCAGCAGTATAAACTCCAGTGTAGAATACTACGTCGCCATTATTATTTTTAAACGTAGCATATTCTGTTGAGTGTGCGACAGAATCTGCTTGAAAGTGAATGTGTCCAGTATGCGTACAAAGGCGAATATCTGAATCAGCATCAATTGTAATACCACCAGTTTGAGTGCTTATCCTTAGAGTTCGCACAACATCCATGTGAGTGATTGCTGAGTCAAGATCCCAAGTAATAACCTGATCGCTGTCTCTATAGAAGTAAAGATTACCGTTATAGGTGTCGATTATCATATCGCCCGAAACATCAATATGGTATCCACCAGTTATTTCTAGTTTATTGTCTGGACCAAAGAAGTACTGGTATCTTGTATTATTGCCGCGTTTGAAACTAATACCAGAAGCAGAATCCGCTACTTGAAGCACTAATGCTCCGTCAGTAGAAATTGTATAATCGCCAACAACTGAGTCAACCGTCAAAGAAGATAGAGTACGAGTTACTTGCGTTGCCCCGTCCCATTTGTAATAGAATACGCCACTACCAGCATCAAGGGCAATATCTCCCGAAACATCAAGTATGGCATCTCCAGTATGAGTGATGGTATCAGTATCAATGTCCCAACTCTTGGTTCCAGCATTTGTATTGAGGACAAAAGATTGATAAGCATTTATTGTGAAATCGCCTGCTGTATTAGTAATACTAGCAGCGGTTCCTGTAATCGTCATATTAGGAGCAGCATCAGCGTTTAATCTAAATCGCTCAGTCGTTCCATCTTTAAATATAAAGTCGTCACCGTTAGCATCAAGAGTGATGTCGCCGGAAACATCATATGTTAAGTTTCCTGTTACAGTCGCAGTGTTAGTTCCTGCTGGGTCTAAGGAGTAGACTATAGCATTTGCGCCATCATCTTTAAGAGAAAGAGAACCAGTACTAGTATCAATGACAACATTTCCGGCAACGTCAACGGTGTAGTTTCCGTTTACTGTTACAGTGTTAGTTGCGCCGAGAGAATGTTTAACTCTAGATACTGTAGCAACTTGCATGTCAATGTCAGCACCACCTGCATCAAGAGTAATATCTCCGGCGACGTCAACAGTTAAATTACCCGTCGGAACATCTATCTCTTGATTCGCTCCCATTTGAAAATCGAAACGAATGGCACTATCATCTTTGAAAGTAATATTAGCACCGCCAGCATCAATGATAACATCGTTTACTGCATCTAAGAAGATATTATGCCCTGCTCTGAGTTCAATTCTTTGACCACCAGATTGCGCAGTGCTGATCAATAAACGATTTTCAGTTTCAGTAACATCGCCAGTAGGATACAAAATCTCACCAGAGGAAGCATCGAACACTCGTTCAATCTCGTTGATAGCGTCAGTTACAGTCTTATATGCTGTATTCGTATCTGCTTTAAAATTACCGCCACCTACTCCGTGTAAGTCGCTATCAAGTTCGTTCAAAGCGTCTGTGACGGTGTTAGCAGTAAAATCGTCCAGTCCCCTCAACTTGCCCAAATAACCTGAAGTTTCTGGTCCTAAAGCAGAATCCAGATACTTCATATCCGAGTCAACAATATTACCGAAATGGTTAAGATCGTTAATTAATTGTTGAAACGTATCCGTCGTTTGAAATAGAGGATGATCGCTATCATGAAATTGATTGTTAGCCATTCTGCTGCTTCTCTATCATTGTTCTTATTAGGTCTTTGAGTTCTGAAAACTCTTGCTTTAGTTGGGCAACGTCGTTTTGCATTGCCTGTTCTGCTTCTCTCTTTTCGAGCATACGCTTTTTAGATTCACGTGCTCGGCGAATCTCTTCACTGTTTGTATTTAGTATTGCTCCTGTTGACATGTCCTTTACTAGACCAGTGTACCCCTCAACAGTAACATATCCTTTTCTATTTATCATATCAATGCAATCGCTTTGATGTCTCTAATAATAGGAATCTGACAACTGTTTCTAGATCTCAAAACTACTTTAACTTGGAATTGTCTGAAATCAGGCAAGTCGCCATCTACACCGCCAACCAAGTATCGGTATTCGCTATAAGACAGTTCGCCAGAACCTTGTACATAGAGATCTTTAGATGGATCATTTTCTGCACTAAGTTGAATCCAGTTTCTGCTATAAATGTCGTCATCCGAACCTGTAGTTGTTCTATAGTATGTGTCGAAATCTGCTTGAGGTGGTACGTGCATCTTAATAATAATCCTTAAACCATTACCTGCCTCTGGCAGAACAACTGGTTTAGTGATGTGTTTAGATGGCGTCGTACCTGAAAGCGGATTAGTTTCAGCAACATAATCCGTTGGCGCATTCCTAATGGTAGTTGCTACTCCATTATCAGCTTGGTTATCAATCAGGTAATTCATCATCATACCACCAACACCCTGTATGTCGATGATAGGCGTCACGTCAGAAACATAACCCGATGATTTGAAAGTCTGTGCTCTCGGACCACCAAAGTTGGATACCTGTGAAGTTTGCATTGAAGTGGTTACCATAATAGATGGTTGACCGTTCAATTGAGACGGATTAACTGTTTGATCACTGTTGGCCAAATATCTTGGATTATCAAAGTAGATTGTTTCAAACGGAGTTAAAGTAAACCTACCGTTTCCATTAGTTCCTGTTGAAGCAGCATCATCAATGTTAAATCGCGTGTCTTGAGTTGCTGTTGATAATCCAACTTGTCCATGAGAAAATCCGCTTACAAAACTGGCTTCATATCTGATACTTGTTCCTGTAAAATTGACATCGGATATGTTCCAATTGAATCTATCTATGTTACATGCTGAAAGCGAAGTCACAGAATCAGCACCAAATTTTCCTGTGCTAGTAAACGTAGATCCATCATCAATTGCAACATAATATCCAGTAATATCTGGATCAACAACTACGTTAGCAGTATCCATGATCGATGCGCCAGTAACGCCATTATAGTTAGTTGCTGCGCCCAATCCCTCAATAAGGACTTTATCACCGTCCAAAAGATTGTGATAGAAATGATCAACGCGGAATCTATTCAAGTCATCAGAGTCAACTCTCATGCTAGTAGCATAGTTGTGATGCGTTCTAAAATCAGGTTGATTGTAGAAGTTAACATTACCAGAATTTTTGAATTTCGCAGTATAGATTCTAAACGCCAAATCTTGATTCTGTTTTGGAGTCCATGAAGAACCGTTTTGTGACAGGAACAAAGATCCTGTCGCTGGTTGCTTACTAACTCTCTTATCTGTTCTACCAATAATCAAGTCGTATGTGGTAGCAATAAATGCTTGGTAATCATCGCAATCTGATAACAAACAAATAGCATACTCTTTACCCGCACGAATGTAAATTGGTTCTGGGAACTCAAACGTAACTGGATTAGACAAGATGTCATTTAAAGTTCCTTCATCAGGATCAGTTACATTGGAAATGTTGTTAACTATATTATAAACATCAACAGCAGATCTGTATACGCAATGTTGTTCACTTATAGGTGCACTTACAGGCGTACCGTTTACCACATCTCTAATTTGTAGTTGTAGTGGAATTTGTGGTTTGCCTGGAGGTGGTGCTGATCGCAAAAATACATCTACTTTTGTCACAAAAGCACCGTCCGTCATAGAAGATCCTACAAGCGAGAAAGTTTGCGCGAGTGGGTCATATGGTTGCCAAACTACTGTCGTATCCGTGTCAATAACTTCTGATTCCAGAATTGTAGTTACTGTATCAATGTAATCTTCAGACTTTACTACTCGCGTGCTGATAATATCCTTTCTTCTAGTAATTGCTCTACCAGCAGCAGCATATTTTGTTTTCGCTCTAGAAAGAGCGTCCGCGTTTATGCCTGAAGAAATATCAAGGAGTTTTATTTCCCGAGTGCCGATCCTGAATTTCCAACCTGCGTAGTCATAAACTTGTGGCGAACCTGCTCCATAAAGGGCAACACCTTCTTTTACCTTTTTAACCCAAGTATCCAGTTCTTCCTCATAAGGGAATACGTCAGATTTAGGAATAGGTATGGTTGCTGTATTAGGAATGAATAAATCGAAATACAAATTACCATTAGCATCTGAAAACAATGCGTTCTCGTTACTAACTCCTAGAGAGTTTGGATGTTTTTTTATAGTCGTCCAACTCGTAGGATATTGGGTTTGATGCGCCCGTTGAGCCAAGAGAGTAGTATAAGATGGCTCTGATCTGCTAAGAACCCATTGATCCATTCTAATACCATCAAAATACAACCAGAAGCGAGTGTCTGGGCGTAGACCTTCTGCTTTACCCAAAACTCGACGGTTCCTTATAAAAGGCACAGTACTAACATCGATGATTTTATCTTCTTCAAATGTTTCGATTTGATCGCTTACTACTCTGGTTCGAACACGTTCCGTAGTTCTCTGCGTAACTCGACGAGTAGTGGTTGTTCGTTCAATTTCTCGTTCGACTCGCCCTTGCTCATTGATCCTACGACCGCCTAAATCACGAACAGTAGTTCTAGTTGATACGACAGTAGATGTCCAAGTTCTTGGTACATATGCTGACAAATCATTAAGTTTAATATAAATTGTTTCGTTAGTAACACTTCGATCTGGTAGTCTGTAATGGTCAACCCAAAAATCTCTTGAAGGGGTGACTTTAAGATTACCTTCACCAGCAAACACATTAAATGGGTTTACGTTATAATATCCGCGCTCTTCATAAGAATATGGTGTTCTCCAAGAAATTACTTCTTGCGTTAAAGCAGAATCCAAAACTTCTACATAGTCAAGCATTAGCATATCGCCACGCCTAACAACGTTGTTCAACTGAGGTATGCTTGCTCTTGGTCCTCCAAGGGTAGATCCGTTGTAAGCATTAGCAGAATCCCAATAGAAATCGTTCCAGAACTTAGTATGCTTTGGTTGAATTTCGCCTTTTAAAGTATCAAGTGTTTGTGTAATCCAAGACTCGTCGTCTATGAAGTTTGGTCCAACTTCAGAGGAAGCAAGTGCTAATCCGTAACTGAAATCATCTACGAAGAATCCAGTCTTAGAACGAATTGTATTGTTACTATTTTGTTCAATTAAATTTTGCGCTTCTTGTTCGATGAACGAAAGAGCAACAGTTTCTTCCAGCCGCCCAACTCGAGTTCTCAAACGATCAACATCGCGCATAGTGTAACGAGGATAACGGTTTTGAGAAACCATAAGATCGTTAATTGATTTGGTGTTACCATTTAATAAGACGTTAAACAGTCTCATATTTTTGTCTATGGCGCCTCTAACACCAGGAGAGAGTGATTCATCACCTTTAACAACGTTGATTCTTGGTTTAAAGGTAACTGCGTCATACGTTAAGTTAATCGCATCAATTCTCTTATTATAGAAAGTAGTACCATGACTTATCGAACCGCCATCCCTTGGCATTTCATTGTAATCAGCTGGTGATATAGAACTTGCAAGAGGATCCATTTTGGAACGGAAGTCAAAGTATTGGTGCAATGGGTAAGGTTCGCCGTCTAATTTAGAAAGGAACGTTGGGATATCACCATAATCGAATTCAGGATACTGTGTGGTTGCAGATGCCGCGTCCGTTAACAAATATGAATTAGGCGAGAAGTATCCGTCATTTCTAGTCCAAGTGAAGTATCCAATTTTAGCGAGAACAGAATCGACTAGATTACTGACGCCTCTGTTTGGCGTCAAATAAATTGGACCATAATAGTTATCCCTTTGACCGCCATCAAATACAATGTTGTTGGTGATAACTGATCCATCTGAATCAGAATCATATGCCTCAAGCAATCTTACTCCATCATACAATCCAGACAAAGCAGTACCATCTGCTTGACCAGTAACCAAGAAACGGTCGCCAACGGAATCTGTGTATCTTCGTAGTTTAAACCAACCTTCGGTGTACTTCTTGGTGTCAGCAACTAATCCGCCAGATTTTTGACCTTTTTCAACATAAGCATAGATTACATAAGTTTTACCAGTTGTAAGACCAGTGACAGTTGCAACATTACCAGATCCAGTAATGTTAGCAGCTGGTACATATTCTTCTTGATTATCAGTAATGTTAATAATTGTCCATTGACCTTTATCAACAAACTCTTCAGAAGCAGCAGCAGTAATTCCTATTGATGTTCCTGCTCCAGTAGCATCAGTAAAATATCTCTGTACGGTTACATTAACGTCACTAACACTTTTAACTCTGTGTGAAGAAATTTCAAACAATGAAGTATTTTCTTCTGGTCCTTGTATATAATTTTGTTGATCTTCTAGAAGTGGACGAATCACTTCAGAATTTGAAGTGCCGTACTCGCCGATTTTAGAGACAGCACGGAAATTATACCCATCTTTCATTTGAATATCCATCAAATGAACGCGATAGTTGGTTTCTCTTTGTCTAGGTAATCCTCTTGCAGTTGCAAGACCACTACCATCACTATCTTTTAAGTATCCAGTGTTTACTACTGATTTAATTCTAGCATTACCTATTACAGTGTTACTGCTGTTGTACAAATAATGTTTTTTAAGAGTATTGATGTCACTTGGAGTCCAATTTCCTAAGAAGGAATTAGCAGAATCGTTTCTAACACCTAGATAATTTTTAAAACTAACGCCAGTATTCATGCCCGAATCAGTTGTTGTGCTGATTGGTTTTTCTACATATAAGATTTGATCGAGTTCTTGCTCTAGACGGAATCCCTCAAAATAAGCAAGTGGGTTTTCGCCTAGATCATTAGGTGCTGGCATGAAATATCGAAGTCTCTTAGAATCTCCGTTAGAATCATCCCATTCAGAAATTTCTAAATTATGCTTGTGTACAATAAAATCGCCCAAGCTCTCGGAATGTCTAGTCGCCGCTCTTTTTTCTATTTGATTAAAATTATCTGTGCCTGATTTAATTTGTACAATTTTAGATTCTCTAACTTTGGCGAATTCTAAAAAGTCAAGTTTATCAGCGATTTCATCTCTGGTTGTTAGTAGAAGACGAATTCTATAGCGATCTGCTCCTGGCGAAGAAAGATTAGGTCTTGCGCCTTGATTATCATAAAGTGCCTCGTCATCAAGAGCAGTAACAACATCTTGTACAATTTCAAATCCAACATCAGCATTTGCTTGTGGAGTGTGTTTAGAAATAGCACGTTGTTGTTTGGGCGCGATGACGAAGTGCCCTTGAGTGAAGAAATCAACGCTGCCCATGGTAAAGATTACACCTCTACCAGTGGAGGTTGGTTCTCCTGGTCCTTGCTTATGCACTTTTAGATTAACCAATCCAGGACTGATCAAAGTTTCTTCATCTAAGAAAGACAAAGTATTGGCGACGTTATCAGTAGATGAAGCGCCAGAAGATCCTTGTGAGATATATCTTCCGTACAACACTGGAAGATCGTCTCCGCTCGCAACTTCAACGTGACTACAAACAAATACCAATCCTGTAGTTTTATTAGAATGAGTACTGCTTCCTGTAAAGACTGCGCCGAGATAATCCTCAACATCGTCAAGCAATTCGTCTACAATAACATATGACCGAAGATCTGTACCCGCGCCAGCACCTTTAGGACTTACAGCAGCACCATCTAGGAAAACATTTTGCGCGAATTTGGTAATTTGATTTTGTAGAATCGTTTGTAACTGAGTAAGTTCTCTTGCCTGCAATGGACGTCCGCTGTTAAACAGAATACGATAGTATCCTGCACTATCAAGGAAGTCGTCCTTATAGTCGTTTTTTAAAGTATTATTAGTAAACGGATTAGGCATTTTTTATTCCTTACAGATCGATAACGATTTTAACGTCTTCAGTTTGTTCATCGTCTCGAGTAATTTTCACTCTATTGTCTATGTAGATAACTTCACCAGAAAATCTATCGACTTCCGCTGGGCGCAGATTAGGACCACTAGGATTGGCAACGATAGTTCCAGTACCCAAAGCACTCGTTCCTTCAAAAAATTGAATATTATTAGAACTATCGAATCTCTTAAATCCTGTCTCTCTAGTTTGATGAACATACGCAATTGCGGTAACTGAATCATATGTAGCATCAAAATAATCTAGAATGCAAGAGGCATTACTGGTAGTCTGAGTAAGTATTTGGTCTCCAGTTAAGTTAGCAGCAAATCCACTTGTTCCCTGTACAAATAATTTCTTGTATACTTGTCCAGTCAAATCGCTGAATTCAGAATCTCCAACAAAACTACCAAACTCTGCTGAATCTTTTTGTGGGTTCTTTATCAATCCAACTTGGCGGAAATCGTTTCGAACAGTAAAGTCGTTATTTTCTACGCCAGTTAAAGTAGCGTTGAACATAATAGCAGATGAATTCAAATTAACTACTGGATTGCTTCCCATACCAGAATCGCCATCAATAATAGCACGAAGAACGGCACCAGTGCCACCGCCTCCTGAAACTGAAATACTAGCATGCCTATAATTTTTACCGAAGGTAAAATATGGAGCAGTAGAAGAATCTTTCATAACGATTTCATAAATTCTACCATTCGCTATTTTAGCAATTGCTTGTGCTGAATCTCCAGACCTAAATTTATGCCCAAGAGATCTGCCTCTTATCGGTTCGCCGACAATAGTTACAGTAGGAACGCTGGTATAACCTGATCCTCCAGAATCTACTGCGATACCAATAAGTTGTCCATCAATTGATGCCTTTTGAATCGCTAACTGGTTTGCTCTGGTCGTTGTAAGTTCATCTGCAGCAGGTCCACCTTGACTAGAATCCAAGATTTTTTCAACTGGCAAATATGCCGAAGTCAAGAATTTTCTGGTTTCTGTAGCACCGATAGTGAACAAAAATTTCCAAACATAACCATCTTGTGCGCCAACGAAGAGTTGGGTTGGGGGGTCACCAGGAATTGGTTTATTTTGCGAGTTGTTGACATTTCCGTTAACATCTTTACCTTGCTGAATACAAACAAAGACACTGTTATCGTCTGTAATCACATAATATGGATGTTGAATATCACCAGAAGGACCTACTGTGGTATTAGAACTAAAGTTATTATCCCAAGCACTGTATTGATTTCCCGCAATCCAATTATACCTAGGAACAACGTATGAAACGTCTGGTACCAATTTTACAGATTGTAGACTTTCCTGAAATTTCAATGTTTCGTTTGTTGAGGGATTTGGTACTGGTGGATTTAATTCACCAGTGGTTGCAGTTGAATCCCAAATTTCAGCACGACCGATACCCAGATAATATCTGTCAGAGTCGGTTCCTGCTGTCTTACCTATGTTTTGATAAGATTCATAAATTTTTTCAAGAATATCTCTTTTAAAGAAATCTGATACTGTTGCTACCATTTCCCTACTCTCTTATGGTATAAGTTTTAAGTTGTCGTCAGAGTCTAGACCCATGGCCATCCATTCTGAACCGCCCCAAATTAGTTCTACTCCACGTTTTCCTCTAAGAACCATGGAAGTCGCTGGTCCAAAATTAGAAGGAGTGATAGTAGAATATCCAGTACTAATGTTTATAAACTTTTTCATCTGCCCTAGTACTGTTCCGTCTGAACAAGAAATTGTCGATGGGTTTACCTGATTAATAAATGTTATAGGAACCATAGGATCCGCAGCACCAGTTACAGTTGATATAGTTTCTGATGCTTGTACGATTGGTCCATTTATACTTACCACGCCTTCGTTTAATGGAGTAATGTCTATACCCACATTGGTTAATCCACTAGCAGCGTCACTATCAACGCAAAGTTTTACTGCGCTCGCGGAGGTGCCGTTATCTATCCTCAGAAAATGAGTTGAAGAAGTAACACCATTTAACTCTAGAATCTGATTACCATTGCTGTCGTGGACCATACCAATCCTAGGATTGGTTAATGTTTTATTTGTTAGGGTATCTGTAGTATTTTTTAGAACTACAGTACCAGTCGTATTTGGTAAAGTGATTGTTTTATTACTACCAGTCGCGACATCACCAACTAACTTAGTTGTGTATGATCCTACATCAGAATCGCCGAATATGATATTACCATCAGAGTCTAAATGAAAGTAACCACTTGCTGCGTCTGATTCGCCTAATAATGCAAAAAGAGTTTGGAAATTTCCATTAATCTTATCAGCAGCATCGCGCAGTGTGTCTCCCGTACCATCATTTGCGATGGTTCCGTTTAATAAAATTAGTCTGGTTGTACTGTGTGACATTTTTAGGTTCCGTAAATTATAATGTTATTTATACTCGTTCTCAAGAAGTTCCGCTAGGATTATGAATAGTTCCGTCGCTATCTATCGGCAACAGAGGAAACTCCACGTATTGAATTAGATTAGGAGCGTTTAGTCCCAACGCGGAGGTATTACCCCGTCCATCACTGTCGCCGTTGACGTAAGCATTTCTCAGTGTCCTTGGTTTTGGCAAACCAGCATCATTATCTCGTATGGTATCTAATTCATCAATAAACCATTGTATTGGGTTATTTCCAGAATCTAATGTAATTGGGAACTTAATATTAGCTCTGTTACCTGATCCATCCGAGTCATATGAGTACCACTTACCTTCGTCAAGCAAGTTGATGGAGTTCGATAAGTCAGCATAAGTATCGTCCAAAGTTCTTGCTTCAATCAGATCTGCCTGATAGATCGATCCATATTGAGTGTGCCATCCCGCAACATTACGTGGATGGAACATATCGTTAACTCGCGTCCTAATACGTTCGCCATATGGTCCTGGACCAATCTCTGAAAGCGAAGTGGTGAAAAGACCGCGACCATTGCGCTTGAGAACCTGCGCAGTAGAAAATACTTGTATTGGTGGCGGTGGTTCGATAAACGATGGTTGCGGACCCAAATTAAAATCATAAATTGAATTAATTTGTACTTGACCAGCAAGGTACATTCCAGCTGGGTGGACAAAAGTTTTATATGCTTCTCTCCAAACTGGAACGCCGATTGGAGTAGAAATCAAAATCCCATACAACTGATAGAACTTGTTGTCAGTAATTCTTTTTAAAGTTACTTCCGTTCCAATAGTTGAATAGGATCTTCTTACAGATTCTATTTTTAACGAACTTCCGTCAGGAACATATCCAGTTTTTCCAAAGTACGTTAGTCTACTGTCGCTGTCATAAATAGGATTATCCGCAGAATCAAAAGAAGCAGCAGTTAATGGGTTAAGATACAACCCTGCGCTGTCAACTGGTTGTAGTCTGATATTAGATCTGCTAAATTCTCTGATGTAGTCAACGTCTTGCCTTAAAGTGACATATTCACCTTGACTATCTTGCAAGTATACAAAGATTTCAGATCCTCTGAATGTATATGGGAAATTAAATCCAGTTGACTGACCGCCTCCCTCAAATATCATTACTTCTCTGTTGGGGTCGCCAACGTAAAAGACTTCATCTTTTCCATAACGAACTTCAATATCAAGACCGTAGAATACACGGAAGAACTGTTTGATAGAGAACTCAGTTCCCTTTGATCGGTATAATAAGTTTGAATATTGTAATGATGTTCTTTTATCGGAGAATGACTCATAATATGGTTTGCCCATCAAGAGTTCATTTGCGATAAAATCTAGAAGTTCAACCTTTGCGCCAGTAACATCTCGATTTAATAAGAGGTCGTTCAGTGCTTCAGTTGCGGCACCTTCTTCTTCTAATGTTTTATAATATTCCTGAAGGAAGTTTACTAATTTTGGATATTTTGTATCAAAATGCCCAGGAAGAGCCTCAAAGACGTGATATTTGTCTAAGTCAAGTTTATGACGATATACATCTGTTAGAGTCTTATCTAATGGCATAGTATTTTACTCAGTATCAACCAATATTGCTTTAGCAAATGATTCTTCTGGGTCAAATCGAATTACGTTGTTTAACTTGGCAACCACTGCTGATTCATTAGCAGGCACTGCAAAAATTTTAATATAATTTCTAGCATTAGGAATTGACTGTACTCTAAGTCCACTAATATTCACGATACCTTTAGAAGCATCGTAAGATCCTATGTTGCTAACTAAAACCTTACCTGTAATCGAGACAAGTTCCAAATCACTAGAAGGTTTGCTATCAAATACTACTGGGTTTCTACCAGGAAGGGATATTCTAGTTCTTTTATCTAACTTATTCCTAATGAAGCAGGTCTGATTTCTGTATATAAACAGACTGCTTGTAATTGTAGGTTCAATCACCAGAGTAGATTCTCTTAACGACACTGGAAACGTCAACACATGATTTTGATTCAAATTAAATGTAGGGGTTATTCTTCTATTAATTTTTATGTTCGATCTAGAAGAAAGTACCGATGGGTTAGTTGAATCAATCCTGGTTAACAAGTTAGATCTTCGGAAAACTTGGTCAAACTTACCTGTGTTTTCTAAGAAGTACTGGTCGATTGCTGATTGTACGTTTGCCCGAATAGTCGATTCTGTCAATCCTGTAAGAGAAGGGTTCCATTGAAAAAATGTTTGAGCAGAAATATAAGTTACTTCTGGATCAGTAAATTTTAAATCGAAGGAAGCAATTGAGAAGTCGTCTGCCAAGTCGAGGATACCACGACGAACGTTGTCTATGGTTGCGTTAGTGAGATTATCTTTAAATACAATTGAAGTAAAGACCGAACCATAATCTGGTAGAGGATCGTCCTCGCCTCCCCAAGATTTTATGTCGTTAATAAAAGCAGAATACTTTTTCAAGATTAGCGCAGAATAATCAGTTGCAGTCACCATTCTATTCTGTGCGGCATATTGATACGGTGCGTTAAGTCTCATTGATTCCAGACTTTCTTTACCACCGCCACCAGCAGATCTAGTTCGAACAGCAATGGTAACGTCTTCTTCTGAGATCTCTACATCAGAGTTGCCAGCAACCTCAGGAGCGAAATTAATAGTTGTATTTAAAGTCAAGGTTGGTATGTTATTAGCGAGTTGACCATTAGTCCTCAGATAGTTTACATTAACCACGTTACCAGCGACTGGCGCTTGTCCTAAAGAATTACCGTTTCCGAATGTAAGTTCGTAAAATCCATTAGGCGATTCTCTTAAAACATACAAACGAGAAAGTTCAGTAATTGTAGTTGCGTCCAAAAGGTTAGTGTGTTCCGTAGAACTTCCGCCAGTAGAAGCTGCTTCTTGGTTCTCAAAAACTTTTACAATTGCAGTAGAAATATCCATATCAATGTCAGGAATTACATAAACTGCATCTTCAACATCGCCTACAATAAATTGTATGTCTACTTCTTCACCTTCAAAAACTCTGATAGGTTGCGAAGGATCGTCTAAAGGAGCGAACTTATATGCTTCGCCTTCTCTAGAAGTAGCAGAGATAGATTCCCTATTACTGAAAGTGTAGTCTAATCCATCTTTAGTTCCGCGAAGAATTAACTCGCCAGGATTAATTATTTGTGTATTAGCAATACCAACTACGTCCACTGTATTAATTGTTAAGTTGATGGTCGCTTCTGGCGATTTTTTAGATCCTGGGACATAACCCAAAGATTCAGCAAGGGAAACAACAGATGGGCGCAACTGAGCAGTAACAAGGTAGGATTCGTTCAAAGCAAAGTTTGCTATGAGCGCATTTAAATGCGTGTTGTAGGCAAGAACGTCAAGTATATTAGAAATACCCGATCCTTCAAAATCATAATCATTAAACTCATCAGTATTCTTCAAAGAATTCTTTAGAGTTTCCTTGATCTCTTGAAAGTCTAATTTTGTAGAAGTTATAGTTGTCGCCATTATCGTAACCTGTTCATGTTAACTCTTGCGGTAAACACTCCGTCAGAATTGTCTATTTCAAATTCTACTACTATCGCTATGGTGTTTCTTAGACTATCCCGACCAAATACGTTTGCTGCTCCTGCTTTTACTAATTTTTCGCTATCATAAAACTTAACGTCAGTAACAGTAACCCTTGGTTCATCTCTTTTTAACGCATCAATTATTCGCTGTTTTAAAAATCTTTCTGAATATGATTCAACCATGTCAAACAACATTGCACGAAGATTACCGCCAAAATTTGGCGTAAATGGTTTTTCTAATCTGTTAGTCAGTAATATATTTTCTACAGACTGAATCACCGCAGCAACATCTGTTTTCTTAAATATGTCGCCTTGCCTAATTCCCTGCTCGTTGATAGAACCCGACTTGGCAGTAAACGTAAGATCAATGTCTTTGTAATCAATTTGTTTGCCAGTAACCAATCGTTTGTCGTTGGTAAGTCCTGGTGTAATCCTTCTGAGCGCCATTATTGTTATTATCCAATGGGTTGATACATCTATTTATACTGGCATCAATCAGTTATTTCAATAAGATCAGCACCAGATAATAATTGCCTATTGAAATAAGTACAGACCTTCATTTCAAATGTTGCCTTAAAGTCTTTTTCAATTTTAGGCATAACAACTAAAATTTGTTGGGTCATAACATTATCTGGTCTGGTGTAGTCATAATCTAGACTTAATTGATCATAAAAAAACAGATCGCGGATATGTAGCGATAACTCAAAAGTGGCGCTGTAGTCGATCTTTCCTCGAGAGTTATAAAGAGTGTACGCGCATGCGCGACCCTCATACTTCAACTCATTAATATATGGCGTTCCTTGTACGACTGATTTTTGACAACTACCGCCATCTTCTTTTCGATAAGGTTCTCTCCAATATCGCCTGATAGCAGGTTCAGTAGAGGAACCATCATACTTTCTACGGATACCATTCGCTGGATTGTAATATCCTTCCGTAACCTGCAATCTAAAATCTTTAAATTCCTTCAATGACGCAACGCCTTCCATTAACCAAGCGTGCAGATAAAACTGCCTTGCAAGGTCTTGCCTGTCTTTTACGATAGGCACAAATTCTAAACTGGTTTTAGATCCTGGCGAACCAAAGAACTTAGACATAGTTGAAGACTTCGATAATCTAGTTTTACTTGTGATTGGCGCATCCATTTTATCTGGGTTATATAAAGGATCTGCCAAAATAGTTCTACTCGCCGCTTGTTTATTTTTAGGCGTAAAAGTCTTTGATGCGCGTTCTACTGGGTTGCCCAGAAGCGTGTAACCGAATCTCGGAATAGGTACGCTCGTGCCAGTTCTTTTAATTTCATATGGTGCTGATGGTCCTGGATCTTTATATTTTGGACTTAATCTATTTTCATCAAGCAAAGATTGAATGCACTTAGCACCATTAGTCTGCCCTTCAGGAGAAGTTTGTTTATCGTTAGCACCGTCCATTGTTCTCAACTTGGAGCGAATCTCTGGCGTTTCTGGGGTCCAGTTGAAATAATAAGTGTACGTGTCGGTTTTTGCAATTTTATCTTCTAGAATACCGTCTTCATCAACGTAGACCTTACGAACTGCATATGGCGAAGTCTTGTTCCAAACTTCCCACCATTTAGTTGGGTTGCCATAATAATCATACAAAGGTTCATGCCCTTGCGGATCAACGTTTTCTGAGTGCGGACTAGACATGGCATAACCTTGGTTCAGTCCTCCTGGTAATCCTGATATGACCCAAAAATCTGGGTCGTCGTTTAGTATACTACCGTCTTGCTCCATTGATTGTAGAACTACATGATTATCTGGTGCATTCCATCCCCAAGTAAAATCATAATCTGGTTTTAAGTTCATAGGTGATGGAGTGAATGGTCCTGCGCTTCCTATTCCTGATGCAGTCAAAGCATTAGTAGCAGCGTGTGCTGAATGAGAGTGTTCTGCGAACTTAGAAAATTTTGCAGTCCATGCTTCTAGAGCACGACCGACTAAGTTGCCATGAAACACAGTATTCTTTCCTTGCGTATCATCGCCGCCACCTGTAAACAATGATCCAAAGAAATGAAAATCTTCGCCGCCAATCTTTCCCTTACGCCCAATAATAGAAATCTTTTCAGAAGAGAATGTGGTGAATCCACCGCATGCAGTAGTAAGGTGTTTTTCCGCTGTCATCCTAATACCGCGACGAGCATTAGGAATAATATCTTTATTGGACAAGATACGGAAATCACCCTTCGTGATAATTTTATGTTCGCTGGCAGTAAAATCTACAACATCGCCCCAAACTTTTCTATCCATATTGCCGCGAACAATTGTTTGGTGTGTGTCTCCAGTTTCAGTAATGTAAGAACCATGAATCGAATGATTATGATTCGCGCCAATATCGACGTTCATAGTACCGCCAACAGTCAGATTATAGTTTCCGTTAACTGTTAGATTCATGTCTCCGTCGTATGTTATGTTTCCTTCACCCTGCACGATAACTTCATGATCTGCACCGACTACTTGAATCTGATGAGTACGAGAAGCGACTAGAACTGACCCGTCTTGTTTAAGTTCAACACCAGCACCAGTATGATGTTTAATAAGAATTCTCTGATTGCCAGGAGTATCGTCTATCTCAAAAGAATGCCCTGATGGTGTTTCGTTTGCTTGATTAAAGGGATATATGGAGGTCGTGCCAACAGGAATATCAAAACTGACATTCATAGTGCTGCCACGCATCCAAAGATCGTTTACTTTTATACCGCGCCCAGCAGCACTTACATTGCTAGAAAACCAATTGTATCGTAAAGGATATTCACCTGTAGGGTCAACTGATCCGTCTAAAGGGATTCCTGTAGTGAGTTCTTGGCTTTCGCTGTTAGCGTCCTTAATTCGATCTGTTATTTTATTAGAACCAGTAGTCATTAGAACTTTTTCTCCATAACATCAGGGTCTTTGGTCAATACATCTGGTCCTTGCCCCTCAAGTGCCTTTAGGATATCCTGAGGCGACAATGCAGGGTCATTCGGTGGATCAAGGTATAATGATTGCTTGTTGAAATTATTGTACGCATAGTCTCGTACATCAAATCCTGGGTCGTCTTGGGACACATCTACGTCCATATGACCGGGAGCCTGACCACCAGGATATTGGTCAAAGAATGTGCGAAATATTTGATACAAACTTTTATATTGAGATTGGGTTATGCTTCTGGGGGATACTTCGATTTCTAACTCTCTGGTGTCAGAAGGAACATTCACACCGCCGACTAAACACACTCCGATAGAGTATGCATTATGATTGTTAATTGGACAATGATTACCGACTGTATTTAAAGGAATTCC
>Ga0222715_10001762_pt1 | contig 20350 bp, 26 predicted proteins | sample C33_9DmetaG_FD_165056 | JGI IMG/M metagenome (GOLD analysis project Ga0222715, IMG submission 165056) | Estuarine water microbial communities from San Francisco Bay, California, United States - C33_9D | ecosystem: Environmental > Aquatic > Marine > Unclassified | place: USA: California... | reverse complement strand
GTGCATGGTTATGCAGCCACCGATACCCGGCTGCTTTTTCAGCCCATTTTATAAGCAACTTTTCTTGTTTTTCGCACCACTCACAGTGTTCGTCTTGCTTTTGAACACTCATGGACTTAGATTATACGGATAAATTTTTCGCACTCTCCCTGGCTAATTTATCAGCTTCTTCATTTCTGGGATCGCCATTATGTGCTTTTACCCATCGCCATTCGACTACGTTCAATTTATTACGCATTTCATCGATAGCAATCCACAAATCCTTGTTTTTCACGGGCGCACCCGCAGATGTCATCCATCCATTTTGTTTCCATTTTATAATCCATGAATTTATTCCTTGTTTCACGTAGTTACTATCCGTAAATATACGCACCTCTTGAATATCTCTCTTCACAGACTCTTCAAGAGCTCGTAAAATAGCTGTCATCTCCATCCGATTGTTTGTTGAATTAGGCTGTCCAGCACTAAGCTTAAAACGATCACTGACCACACCCCAGCCAGAAGGTCCAGGATTTCCCAGACTGCTCCCATCGGTGTATATCTCATACATACCTGTATATAACGGTATTCTTTTATATTATTTTCTCAGAAGAATGTATGATACTTCAACTGATCGGTAGTATATTAATGGGATGGATATGTCTCATAGGATGTTGCGCCGGATCGGTCTATGCGAGTTTCAATTACAACTTATTCAAGATTGTCACAGGAGCTCTCAGGTCACTTATGGCTCCCTTCGGTATTAAGGTGCCAAGATCTACAACTCTCGAAAAAATTTTACGTTGAGAATATTTTTCTATGTGAAAAGTAAGAGTATGATCGGCTCGTTGCTCGTACCAATATGTACATTATTTTGTATGAAATCTTCGTCGTCGATGATGCTATGTTATGCACTTTATAAGTACAATCCATTAGTTTTCTTCCAATGGCTTTTCAAGGAAGCCATCAAGGGTTTATTGAAAGCGGTAAAAGACATAGCCAAATTTGCAAAGAATATAGGTAATAAGATTGCCGAAATTGTCAAGAATATCGTGAAAAAAATTGAAAAGTTCGTGAAAGATGCGGTCAATAAGGTAAAAAATACAGGGAAAAAGGTTGTCAAGGATGTTGCGGGAGCTGGTAAGAAGGTTGTTGGACAGGTTGCGGGTGTAGGTAAAAAGGTTGTCAAGGATGTGGGTAATTTTGGTAAAAAGGCTGTTGGTCAGGTGGCGGGTACGGGTAAGAAGATTGTTCAAGATGTATCTGGTGCTGGTAAAAAGGCTGTAAATGAAGTCACTGGTGCTGGTAAAAAGGTTGTTAATGAAATTGGGAAACAAATATCAAAATTCTAATGATTTTTTTTAGTGGTATATTATAAATAGCATGTCTAGTTTATCAGTCAGACTGGCTATTGTAATGGCGCAGTCTTCGTCATTGGCGGCGTCGACTTTTGTCATATATAATAATTTCAAACCGACACAGACACTAAAATGGTTTTTTACTAAATTTTTACCAAAGAAACTCGAACAACTTTTCAACCTGTTCATAAAATTGATATTCGATGCACTCAAGGATATCAAGAAGGCGTTACTTAAAATTCTTAATGATCTTTGGGCCATTATTCAGTATGCATTCAATAAGATTAAGGAATTTGTTATGGGTGTAGTCACAAAAATAGCCGACGGAGCGAAGAAAATTATTAAAGATATTGAGAGGGCATTTACAGATATGTTCAAAAAGATTGAAAAAGCGTTCACTGGAATTGTGAGTAACATTGAAAATGGGGTTAAAAAAATACCTGGACAAATAAGTGGTGCGGGTAAAAAGGTCGTGAACCAGATAGGTGGTGCGGGTAAAAAGATTGTCAAGGATATAGGTAGTGGTGGAAAACGAGCTGTAAAAGAGATGGAGAATGGCATTTCAAACCTGGGTAGAGAAAGTGCTAAAGCTATCAAGGATGCCCCGGCCAGAGGGGCAGCGGAAGCACGGAAAGCCTTCTCTAGTTTATTTAGAATGAGATAATCACTCGATTTTTATATTTTGTAATAATAAAACAATAATATGCTCTACAATATTATTGTTTTATTAGGGCTATCGTCCTCCCTGGCTGCGACAGGGTATGGAGCCTATACATATTTCGATCCCCTCAAATGGATTGGGAATTGGATAAAGACTCTACCCGAAAAAGTCAAAAAATTCTTTATGTGGGTACTGGAGGAGATATTCAAGGCGCTAAAGGAGTTGTGGAAGATGATACAGAGTATAGGGGGTAAAATAAAGAAAGCCGGTGAAGGTGTTATACGAAAACTCAAAGATGGTCTCGAAAAAATGATTCGTGATATAAAAAACGGTGCTAAAAAAGCTATAAAAACGATAGAAAACGGTGGTAAGAAAGTTATACGAGATATAGATCGTGGTGGTAAAAAGGTTATCAGAACGATCGGCGGTGCGGTCACTAAAGTAACTCGCGATGTTGCTGGTGCCGGTAAGAAAATGGTGAATGAAATTGGGAAGACGGGTGAGAAAATTTTTAACGATATTAAAAGTAAGGTCAATCAGGCGATCCGTAAGGTTGGGCAGATCGCAGGTGCGGCGGCCCAAAAGGTGAAAGAATTGTTTAATAAAGCATTCGAAGAAATTAAGAAGGCTGCATACGCGGTAAGGGACGGAGCTCTAAAAGCAGCAAGAGCTGTCGCAGCTGCTGCTAAGGAGGCTGCAAAGTTCGCGGGGGATGCAGCAAAAGAGGCGGGGAAGGCTGCGGTGAAATTCGGTAATGATTTTGCGAGAGGTGCAGAAGATGCGTGGAACAAAACGAAAGATGGAGCCAACACGGCCATCAAGGAGACTGGGAACTTCATTAGTAAGTTCTGAGATAATCACTCAATTTTTATATTTTGTAATAATAAAACAATAATATGCTCTACAATATTATTGTTTTATTAGGGCTCTCGTCCTCCCTGACTGCCACAGGGTACGGGGCCTATACATATTTCGATCCTATTAAATGGATTGGAAATTGGATAAAGACTTTACCTGAAAAAGTTAAGCGATTCTTTATGTGGGTACTGGAGGAGATATTCAAGGCGTTAAAAGAGTTGTGGAAGATGATACAAAGTATAGGTGGCAAGATAAAGAAAGCGGGTGAAGACGTTATACGAAAACTCAAGGATGGTCTCGAAAAAATGATCCGCGATATATCAAGTGGTGCTAAAAAAGCTATAAAAACAATAGAAAACGGTGGTAAGAAAGTTATACGAGATATAGACAGCGGTGGTAAAAAGGTTATTAGAACTATTGGTGGTGCGGTCACTAAAGTGACTCGTGATATTTCCGGGGCTGGTCGGAAAATGGTGAATGAAATTGGGAAGACTGGGGAGAAGATTTTCAATGATATTAAAAGTAAAGTCAATCAGGCGATTCGTAAGGTTGGACAGATCGCGGGTGCCGCTTTTAGAAAGTTCCAGGAGCTGTTTAATAGAGCATACGAGGAAATTAGAAGGGCTGCATACGCCGTAAGGGATGCAGCTCTTGCCGCCGCGAGGTGGGCAAGGGAACAGGCAGAAGCCGCTGCGAGGGCTGCAAGAGAGGCTGCGGAAAGAGCTGCGAGGGCTGCGGAAAGAGCTGCACAAGCAGCTGCGCGAGAGGCGAAGAGGATCGCTGACGCCGCGACGAGCTGGATGTGTTTCTCTGGAAATACACCAATTAAACTTCTCGATGGAAGGGTGATTCCCATGAAGGATATTAAAATAGGGGATGTGCTTATAAATGAAGTCATGGTTCAAGCTACTATGCAAATCAAGTCGAGTGAAGAAGATCCATTCTATAAAATTTATAGTGAAGAACTCGAGGAAAATGTATTTGTAACTGGGTCACATCACATAAAGTGTGGTGACAAGTACATTCTCGTGAGAGATTTTGAAAAGGCTGAAAAGCTTGATACGGTTGATGATATTCTTCACTGTTTAGTGACGAGTGATCACACGATACCCGTGGGTGAATTTACTTTTTGGGATTGGGAGGACAATCTACTTTAACATACTCCACCGCTTTCTTGGGAGTTTTACATATAGTATCACCACAATGATCCCTATTCTGATAAATCGAATTAATAGACGTTGAAATTTCGTTACATGACTTCAAATTCCAACGACCTAATAGAGGTTTTTCAGCTTTTACAAAAAGTTCAAAAATCTTTTTGATCATATCTTAATTACCGCATTCCTTTTTAAACCTGTCGATACAATGTATACGCTGAAAATCCTGAGACGGTCAACAATACATATTGGAGTGCGTTTGAAATAGTCAAATATTCATTAATCATAGCCTTCTGTGATTCATCTTTTAGTCCATCCCTGAAGAGTGTCACGTGACGAATGAGGTTTCGTAAAATAGAAAACGCTAAAAACAGGGCCATCATACTAAGAATTATGAAGGTGATGTTATAGACTGTATTCGCTTTTCCACGGTAAAAGCGAGACACACCGAGTAGAGCTAATGAGATCGATGTGTATAATCCCACATTACGCAGAGATGTTTGATAAAACATGAGAGTGTCCTTAAACGAGAATTCCATATGATATTACTTACATTTTTAAATTTCATGAGTGATGTGATTTAAAAATGATTTTTTTTGATTTAATTGACCAACAAATTAGTTGGAGAAAGCGAGGCCACCCATACCGGATTGGATGCGGAGGACGTTGTAGTTGGTGGCGAACATGTGCATGGAAGTCGCGGTACCGGCAGCCATCTTGACGGCAACCTGCGCGTTATCGATGCGGGAGAAGTTGCAAGTGCCGGTAGGCTGATGCTCTTCGGGCTTGAGCGCGAAAGAGTACGAGTACACACCGGGAGCGGGGCAGCCGGAGTGATGGTTGTACGCCTGGACCTGGTTGAAGTACTTACCCTTCTGCTCCTTGAAGCGGTCCTGGCCGTTGAGGACAAGCTTGAAGGTCTCGAGCTGACCGGACGCTTCCTCGGTGTAAGCCGCGGTGGAGAGCTCGGTGGCGTACATGGGGGTGCCGAGGTTGGAGATGGGCACGAAGCAGTTGGCGTCAAGGCCATTGGCAGTCTGGTCAGACTGGAGAGCAATCTCAGTGACAAGGTTGTTCTTGGTGAAGTTCCACAGGGAAGACTTCGCGGCGGTGTTGGAGAAGCACCACACGAGCTCCTTGACGGGGTGGTTGTACGAGAGGCGGACCTGCTTGGTGGAGCCGGCGTCAACAGTGTCGGTACCAGTGTGCTGAACCTGCTCGATGAGGTACTCATGACCCTTCTGGGCGAATCGGCGACGCTCCTCGGTGTCAAGGTAGACGTAGTTGGCCCAGACCTTGAAGACGGACGCGTTGAGGAAGGTGGTGAAATCGGACGCGAGGTCAATATCAATGCGGACCTCATGGTACTGCAGAGCAATTAGTGGCAAATAAAGTCCGGGATTCCTGTTGAAAAAGAAGACTAGGGGCAAATAGACAGTGGAACCATCCGCCGCAGTGGTCATCTTACCCCAAGTGGCCTTCTTGGCCTCATCGAGGTAAAGCTCGGAGTAGAGACGCCACCACTTCTGGTAGTGCTTGTCAATCCTTTGACCTCCGATTGATAATTCTACGGAGGAAATTGCGCGCTCGGCGACCCAGTTGCAGTCACCAGCCTCCGCGGTGGCGGTAGCGGCGATGTCAGACTCGAGTTCGAGGTACATGTCACCGACGAGATCACCGTTACGGGCGACGGTGACGGACACGCGGCCGGAGTCAGCGGCAGTACCGTTGACGGTCTGCTCGATGTTCTCCATCGCGAAGTTAGTGTGGCGCTTGTATTTGGCCTGATAAAAAGTTACCTCAGGGTTACCAGTAAGGTAGACATCCTGGGCACCGTAAGCGACGAGTTGCATAAGACCACCGGCCATTTTGAGAGTTGTTGTACTATAAGCAGAGAAAATAATTCTGGTTGAATGTGCGAAATTTCGCAGTCTACTTTTTCTCCGTCTAATTCAAATGTCCACACAGCCTGAAGAAATTGAAGATGGTGAAATCGTCTCCGACGAATATGAGACCGAGGATGACATATCGGTAGATGACCAGGAAATTGTCGAGGACCTTGAGGACCTTGAGGACGATGAGACTGACATCATAGGTTTGATGACTTCTCTCATGGCGACACAGGATGGTGACACCGTATGTTCAGCTCTCGTCGAGATTTCTAACCAAATGCAGGTACAGAATAAAATCCTTATAAAGATTCTTGCCAAGCTTCAAGATTAAAAATTTAGTTAAAAGAAAAATTCATAGTAAGAGTAAGCATGGAAGACACTCACTTCATCGATAAGGAACCGAATAGGTATGAAGCACTGGCTGAGCTACAAAAAGAGCAAATCCAATCGATGAATGAGGACCAAATAATTGAAATCGTGAGGAAGTTTGAAATCTTCTGGGATCTTCAGACTGAAGATTATAGGAATGCGCGTGAGTTGGGGTACAGGCAATTCATTCACGCTGATAATTGGGACAGTAACAATAACCCCATCCCAGGGAGAATTGATATTCTGGCTATTAAGGGAATCCGAGAACGACAGCGTCGTTTTATCATTGACTTGAAGAATCGGGTCAGGGATCTCAAGATAGAATCTCACGATGTAAATGGTGATGGAATCACGTTATGGAAGCGAGTCAACAACGTCGTCAAACAACTGAAAGACGGTTATGAAAATATCAGACGCCATTTCATAGCATACGAGCGTGTTGTCAACCCAATGGCAGTGCCACAGGTATCCTCAAGTTCTGACCCTTCCACCATGGACGAAGATGAGATTGATGATTGTTCCCCGTATCAAAAGTGTCTCCTCTACACACTCGATGAAGCGTATAAATCTGGGTACCGACGATACAAAGACTTTTGCTGTGAAGAAATCAAGACCATCGATGGGTACTGCACTCGGGCATGGGTTGCAAAGCAGGAAATCCAGAATTTTGTCCGTAACATCGCACCTAAAGATGACGAATTCTCAAACTGGAAAAACTTTACGAGTAGAGGGACGGTATACAGGGATGTGATTGAATACATTTCCAAGTGCATCGATCCCCAGTTTCCTGAGATTGAAAAGAGACGTCATGTATGGTCATTTAAGAATGGTGTTTTTGTTGGAAAGGAGTGGATTCCGGATCGTGGAGTTTATGATTCTCGCTTTTACCCCTACGATAGTAAGGAGTTTCGGTGCCTCGACCCAACTATCATCTCCTGTAAGTATTTCGATCAGCAGTTTGATGACTTTTCCCATATCGAAAACTGGCAAGATATCCCCACACCACACTTTGATAAGGTTTTACATTACCAAAAGTTTGAGCCCGAAGTCTGTAACTGGGCTTATGTTATGGGTGGACGCCTCTGCTATGATGTTGGTGACCTGGATTCTTGGCAAGTCATTCCATTTTTCAAGGGTATCGCGAGGTCTGGTAAATCGACACTCATTAACAATGTTTTCAAGCGTTTTTATGAAAGTCAGGACGTAGGCACACTCGGAAACAACATTGAGAGGAAATTCGGTCTGTCAGCCCTGAAAGACAGTTTCATGTTCATAGCACCCGAGATTAAGGGGGACCTCGCACTAGAACAGGCTGAGTTTCAGTCTATCGTATCAGGTGAGAGGGTTTCGATCGCAGTCAAGAACAAAATAGCGGTTTCACTCGATTGGAAGGTACCAGGAGTACTTGGCGGAAATGAAATTCCAAACTGGAAAGATAACTCCGGTTCAGTACTGCGTCGTATTCTCCCATGGAACTTTACTAAACAAGTTCAAGAAGCGGACCCAAACCTTGAAAAGAAATTGGAGAAGGAGCTCCCCATCATTCTACTCAAATGTGTGCGCGGATACCTAGATTACTCCAATAAATTCAGGGACAGGGATATTTGGAATGTTGTGCCTAACTATTTCAAGCTCATCCAAAAGCAAGTGGCGATGGTTGCGAGTACCCTCACAAACTTCCTCGAGTCTACGAATATTGAGTTTGGTGAAGATATGTTTGTACCCCAAAAGCTATTTGTGCAAGTGTTCAACCAACATTGCCATGAAAACAATCTTGGAAAGCACAAATTCCATCCCGATTTCTACATTGGGCCATTCAGTTCAAGAGATGTTGAAGTCAGGAACGAATCAGTCACATACAAGGGGAGATTGTACCCCAAGCAACCTATCATTTACGGTCTCAACGTCATCGAAGAATCACTTGGATTCACAGACGAGTTTTAAAAAAAATACTTGTACATAATAGTAATGAGTCGAGGAATTCGAGAATTCGTGGAAACCTCAGGCATCAGAATAGAGACCACGGGTCCTAGGCGTAGCCCATCGCTTCGGTGGCCACCACCCAGGAGTGCGCCAAATGTCCAGGTTCCCCGTGAAGTGGAACTTAATCTTTTGAAGAGACAAGAAGTTCCTAATACACTCCAAAAGAACATCGTCAATGACAGACGATACGAAGGTATGTTTAAGGAATTTGAGAATGACCCCCTTGAAAATGAGTTCAGTGATATAAACGAAAATGCATTCAAAAATGCATTGGGTAAAACATCTTTTAACAATACTTCATTAGATTATATTGCCCCTACACGACTTGCAATGAGTAAACTAAATATTGGTATGTTTAATGCCAACGTAAACAGTGGATTCGGTAAAGAACCCCGTATAAACATAAAAAACATACTAGTAAAAAAACCACTCGATAAAACCTTTATCGGTGAAGGTCTTTATATAGACACATTGGACATAAAGGGAATATATGGTCGATTTCAGACGGGTTATTCACATAGTAAAAACTACGGTCCTAAGGGTAACATAAACAAGGACTATTTCAGTACTCAGATAATATTAAGGATTTCTAATGGGATAGAATCACATAAGGTTACGTTTAATATATACAAAAATGGTAAAATTCGATTTTCTGCGGGATTTGTCGGTGAGAATATAGGTGTTCAACCGGAGTTGATCCGAAAGTTCGTCATTGACAAATACACTGAACGTGAGTCTTTCTTATACAATCCATTTGAATATAACAATATCAGTGCACAGTTTAAATTTAACGGTATTTTTAGGAATCTCGGATTGGCTGCCGCCCGATTCAGGGAATATGGTATGACGAACGTAACGTATGAACCCGAACTCGGTCCGTTCTTCTATGCGTACATCGATGATCACAAATACAATATTACCAAAACTGGTAATGTTCAGATTCTCGGTGGCAAAAGCCCTCAAGACATATTGAATGCGTATAATCGTGGACAGCGATTAATCGAAAAAATGAACGATGCGGGTGAAATTAAAATTACAGGGGTATTCTCTGAGGGTGATAAAAAGACGCGCACAAAACCAAAGGCAAAGCCCAAGGCTAAGGCCAAAACAACAAAGAAGAAGATATTAAATACTACACAGGTTTCTGCGTTGAACATAAACAGTACAAGGTGTGAACGGATGCCCAAACCCGAACTCATAGATTTAGCTAAGAAGTTAGGAGTGGTGGGTAAATTTGGAACACGTAAAGAGATTTGTGAGAAGATCAAAAAATTAAATAAGAAAAAAACAGTCACATTCAAAAACACTACCAAAGGTAAAAATGTAGCCATCACCGGAAAGGTAAATACTAAGAACTTCCGGATAGGACGAAAAATATGTGACCAATATTCTAAACCTGATCTCGAACTGATATGTAAAGCCATGAAGATTCCTTACGACAAAAAGGACACTAAACTCAGTTTATGTAAGAAAATTGAAAAGGCTCGTAATAATATAGCCGCTAAGCCAGTTGTTAAACCTCCATCTCCAAGGGCAATCAGGCAGAAGCAGAAGAATGCCAAGAATGCCATTAATGCGATGAATCGACAGTTGAAGATAAATAACATAGAGATGAAAAGGCGACTCAATGAAAATTCTATTCGCAATGATCTCGCCAAATATTTTGGTGTTACATGGATGAAAAGATACAAACCCAATCTTAACAATGATGTGAAGGTGGTTCAAAATGAAATTAACAAGCTGAATAAAAAGAAGAATGCGTTAGGTATACCATTCAAACGCGATATCAATGAAATTAAACGAAGACTGGTGAGTCAATGGAAGATGCAGAGGAAAAGAAACCTCGAGAAGAAGTACATCATGAATAACACGAACGTGACCGGTGTTCCATACAATTTGAAGAATAATTTCAAGTTAGCACTCGCAAACTACATCCTCAATAACAAAAAGGGTAAAATATCTAAAAAGGGAATCGACGATTACAGGAAATATTGGTTAAAGTTTAGATCTAATATTAATAATAATGCCCGTCCGAAAGGAATTAACCGAGCGGTTAGAGCTCGGATTGAAACGTTATAATCACGGTGTGAGAGTGAATGATGACACGAGGACATGGGGAACACCCACAGATTCATGGATGGAAATGGCCAAAGAGGAGCTTTTAGACGCTATTATTTATACTGTAGCAGATTACATTAGAAATGTAAGGAGTGAAGGAGAACGTGCACCCCTTAGTTTTCGTAAAAATGATGAGCCTGATGATAACAAACTCATCATGTCTATAATTGATGACTGGGAATATGTTGAAAGTCCACAACATAAGATGGTCTTATGGAATCTCTTCAAGATGCTAAACAGTGACATCTATAGTTCTACATGTATTAAATGCGGTGAAACACATCATAGCGATTGAAAATTGGTAAATAGCTTGTTCCCACATTCTAAGAACACAAAATGGTACTATCATGAGTCCCGCACACGTACCATGAAACACTACAACTGCTATCGATGCCTGGTATTCGGTATGTATAGCACCCGTCGTAGATACTATCAACACAAAATTGATAATATCTATTGTTCTCGTGTAAAGAGCCAAATTTACACCAGATGCAAGTACGAATATATACGCCATAGCACGCGCAACGGGGTGATATTCTAGTGAAAGTCTGAAACGTGGTCGTGGTTGTATAACTTCGGGGGGTGGTGGAACCTCTTGATTGAACGCTATCGCGACAGAACCATCTGGTTTTTCAACAACCAGATGTCTAGCTTTATCCATGGATATTAAATGTATCTATTCTTTAGATGAAAATAACAGTTTCATCTAAAGAATGAGCTCGACGACCCTGAAGACTCTTTTCGAAGGTTAAAATTTCCCCACCCTTCTAAGTGCATCTCTGACACTCTTACTGACATTTGCCGCGGCGATGGTTTGGGGGTTTCTAGTTTGCCCACGCCAATCAAGGCTGGGTTCCTCTCGGGCATTGTTCGCGGCGTTTATTATATTATTTGCGTCTCGCTCTCGTTTGAGCTCGGTTTGTTGTTTAGCTTTATGTTCCATTTCTTCAGCTCTTTTTAAATATTCATTTTTTTTATTTGAATCACTCTCTCTAGCAGCAAGATCTCTATAGCTTTTTGCACGGTCTGTATACGAGAGGTTTGTGGGCATCTTAAATGCTTTTATCCCCGGGAATGGGCGCCGTACGGTCCGTTGGGACCGCCCTCTGCTGCGCCGTCCGGTCCGTTGGGAGGCTCTCGAGACGACGGGCACATACCGCCCTCTGCTGCGACGACCGCGTTTAAAACTTACCTTTCGAGATAGTAGATTCATAAGCACTTTCCATATCATGAGTAGTATAATAACCCATGATATCCGTGTTATGGTAGCACTCATCTGTTATATACCCTGAAAATTATCTCATGAGCTTCTTCATCGCCCTCTTCGCCGCGAGGCGCGCCTTCTTCATCGAGTATTCCTCCTTCTCCTTCTTAGATCCCCTACGCATAAATAAAATGATCGCAATCAGGACTGCGACGACAGCACCAATCTTCATTAAAGTGGGTCGGTTACCCGCCCTGACCTTATTCATGAAAGTGGGGGTTGGGGCAGTAAGGTTTACGGCACTGGCCATTGGCTGAACAGCGTTCGACATTTTATACTAGTAACTTAGAAAATCTTTACAAGATCGGAAATCTTGTGAATAATGTTATAGAATTCATCATCATTTTTAACTTCCTGGGGGTTTACAATCTCGAGTTCAATTTGATAGGAGCATTCTTCTTCGGAATCCATGTCAACACTGTCACCAGAGGATATGGTCATGTCGATACTCAGATTCTTGCGCACGAATGAGTGACGTGTCTTGTTACGCTTTCGGTCCATTTCGTATTCACCGAATGTTGGAATTTCCCGTGAAACGCTAAAACGTACATCAACCGGATTACATTTGAAATCCTCCTTGATTACATTGATCTTCTGGACCATCGTCTGTTCACCAGACTCTTCGTCGGCGGTGATTCGAATGTTGTTGGCATCATTATAGTAGACATCAGCAACTGAGGAATTCACACTTTCCCATCCCTGATACTTCTTCAGTCCCGTGAGAACACGCTCCCAGGTTTCTTTACCCATGTTGGTATCGAATAGGGAACCGTTGTGTTTGCCGAGGCGTAACTCAACTTCGATATGCTCTTCGCCTTTCATGGAATCGAAGGTGGGTTTAACCTTGTCGTAAATGGATTTAATGTCCATCATTGTCATTAATATAATGCGACTTTCCCTTAAGTGTTTTTTGTTTATAACTTGTAATGAAAGGTTTGATAAATAACGGAAACACCTGTTATTTCAATACAGCAGTACAATGCCTTTTGTATATTCCAGTTCTTTCAAACTATTTTTTGAAGTGTCCTTATATTGGAGAATGTGAATTTACACAACTTTATTCTCACTTAGTTGCCATTTACTGGAAAAATGGTAAAGAGATGATAAACGTGAAGCCCCTCCTTGAATCTTTCAAGAAAAAGTTCCCACGTTTCAAGAGTAATGAACAACACGACGTTCAAGAAGCAATCTTGTGTATCATAGATATTATAGAACGAGCCGTACCGAACATCAAACCATGGTTCTACGGAAAGAAAACACAGGAAACTATATGGCCGGATGGAAAATCATCCAATGAAGAAGATTTCAGTGTACACATCATCACATCTTCGGGAAATGATATGAGTGATATGCTTCTTAAAAGTACGGATTGGAATACGATAGAAAATTTCGAAGATACCAGTGGCGAGGTGCACAGTGTCGCTACGACTCGCATGTTATTTTCCAAACTCCCACAAGTTCTTATGATTTCTTTTGACACTAAAAGTAATGTAAAAATTATCGAAAACATTCTTATCGATAAATATGAATATAATCTCATTTCCAGTGCGGTTCATGTAGGTGATCAAGATGATGGACATTACGTTTCATTCGCTAAAAGTAGAAATAAATGGTTTTTATTAAATGATGAATCTACAAAGGAGCACTCTCTACCAGAAGAAGCTGGATTTTACTTTATGGTTTACAATCTAAAAACTCCTTCATCTTAATATTTTCCTTGATGTTCACGATAGTTCTGTAAAATGTTCGGCGATTATTGGGGTGTGTTTTATCATACCGCCTCTTCAACGGTTTCCACCACATGGGTTCATCCCACCCCATGTACATACACTCGACGATTGCACCTTCTTCAAACCACGGTTGATCTTCCATTTTACCTGATGGGATTTCAGATTCAAAAAACAACTTCCCCTTTTCTTGAATATATAACCTCCATGTGAGCGGACCCGGTTTGTAACCAGGCGTTTCTCTTGTTGGTTCACGTTTCATCAAGAAATCGACTGTATTTTTCATTTGAGGCTTCCACTTGAACATCGTTTCGTGTGTTCCTATCCTAATAGGATCATCGATAGGTGTAAACACGAGTCCATCGACTTCTTGTTTTACGGTTGGGAGATACTCATCCATAAACTGTTGGAAATCTTTCATGTGATGAAACTCTTTCAATTGAAGACGCCATTTATCCGACTTCATATAGATGATCGGTTGTACCACACCAAACTTAGCATACCCGAGTCGATCTAATAAATTGGAATTCCATACCATTTTTCCCGATACGATTACAGCATCATAAATCATGAGTGTATTCTCGTAGAGTTCACCATCCAAGATTGTTCCGTCATACACATCTTTTTTGAGATTAAGTGGGACTTCAAACATCTTGAATGCTCGATTCACGAACAGACATTTCTTCTTCCCCTCAAACATCAAAGCAACCATCATATGCCTTTCACCATCGGTTTTTTCACAGACTGTATAATTACCCCTCTTCAGTATAGGAAAATGTTTATACTCGATTGATATGGGTTGAGGTCCGGGAAAATAGTCCTTACTACCCCATGTAGTGTGAATGAATTTCACGACATATTTGTAAAGCGGGGAGTCCGACTTTATAGACATGTCTTATAAAAGTGTATAAACTTTAATTTACTTTCACACCCGCAGCGTTGAGGATGTTACTTATACATTCATGTGTGTATGTTGTTGTCAACTTAGCTGCCGTAAATGCATATGTACGAACACCTTGTTCTGCGAATTTTTCAAACATCTTTGGGTAAATTTTATAATTCCCACTCTTTTTATCCTTTATGGATTTCATCACATTTTTCGTATTCATCATCCATACTTTCGCATCTGTAGACGCAACTTGATAAATGTCCTTGGAGATCTTCTTACCTACGCGTGTGTCAAAGTGAAGTCCCATCTGTGACGGTGGTTCTTTGGAATCTGATTTGATCTTCTCCTTAAACATATCCCAGTCGATTCCCTCATTCACACCCGGGAAAACGAGACAACCCACGTTGTCGTGTGGTTGGAAAATTTGATCAAGGGATTCATCGTCAACACCAATTCCAAAATCTATAAACACGATACGATCATGTGTTTTCATATATTTTTGAACAGCTTCAGCCTTTGCGTATGGGTCATCTATCACGTATGTAATTTCATTGTTGATATTCTTTTGGAGGCATCGCATATTAAGTCGAAGAATAGCATGGAGAGTTTTTACTGAACATGATTTCGAGCGAGTCGTTATGATGGTGACAAGATTCATGTGTTATTATATATTCTAAACCTTAAGCCTATCATTAAGGCATCCACCGAATGGTAGATTTCCTACGTGTCCAAGGGTTGTATTCACGTCCGCATAAATCTTACCATCGCACTGTTGCCACCGCCTACAAAACGCATAATCTTCAGACAAATATCGACGAGTCACCGGATCTATCATACAATCAAATGCCGCGTGATAGTCGTCAAAGTCCCTATTTTGGTGATCATTCTTGCACCACAATTCTGGAAACTTCTCTTCGAGTGTCTTAAACACTGATCGTTTAATCATCATGAAACCAGTTGGACCATCTAGAATTTCTATAAATCCATCCTTGATTGGACGATTCTGTGCACCAAAATTGATGACGAGACTCGACGAAAGCATGGACATATCGCGTTCATCTCCACTTTTAACCGCCGACGCTGCTTGATCCCACATCACAACCTTCTTTGGGTAACATGCGACCGAAAGATCATGCCCAGACTTTATGAGTCGAACGACAGCCTCGGGATCAAAATGTACATCTGCATCGATGAACATGAAATAATCACAGTCAGTTTTCTGCATAAAACGACCGACGGATACATTCCGCGCTCTATGAACGAGTGATTCATTTTCGGTAGTATCAAGGTACATCTGAATTCCTTCCTTTATGAGAAGGAGTTGAAGCTTGATCATACTAGACATATACTTTTCCAAACATAACCCACCATAACATGGGGTAGATAGAAATACCTTGGTCATATATTTAAGTATGACCTTTAACCTCTAAGTATTTTTTTATAATATTCTCTATTTTATTCAATGTTGGTATTGATACCGCACATCGTTCACACATCTCCGTTTTGGAAATTTTAGTTTTCAAAACCATATAAATAATGGATGAAGCTACACTGTTCGGTGTTTTACTCATGAGTTCTACACAATCTTCCACAGTGTTGCACATGTTTATACATTTCAAACGCTCTTCCCGTGTCACTTCAAATGAATTCAAAAGTCTATTCATAACATCGAAAGCTTTCGTCACATAATTCTTTTCAGTTGCACCCATGATAATATCTTTGAACATCTGTGTAGTCCTACTCACATCCTTGGATTGAATCCCAAACATATCCGAAATCTCTTTGGTCGTTCGAGAAACCTTCGCGAGACGACATGCGTATAAAACGCAGTTTGCTTTGATACCTAAACGCACCGCACCTCGTGTAAGTTTTCCCTCATTGAATTTCCTGTACATCATCTTCGCATCTTTCAATACCGCATCAGGAAGTGTGTGACACGCTTCATCGATATCCTTATATGCATGAAATAATGATCGATCCCGATGATTCATCGACATGTGAAAATTGATTTTAGCCATACGTTTGTTTTCGTATGTAGAGCCACGTTGTGTGGAAATAACCGTTCCCTTTCCCCAATTTTGAGAAAAGAGTTCTGGGTTTGCGTTAGGGTTACCACAACGAGCTGGATCATTTACTTTTCCATCGTCTGTCATACCACTCGTCCATTCTGCGCTCTCATCTATAAAATAGGAATCAACGAGACCACATTCCGAACACGTAGGTAATCCTTCACGAGAATATACCTTAACACCTGAGCATTCACGACAAAAATTTATATTCACTGGCTTTTCTTCATTTTCTTTTGTATTTAGTAATAGACGGTCTATGTCAGACCATATAGCAGCCAGCATCTTGGTATGATTGACGGTGCTTTTTTTAAAAAGCAAATTACGCGGACGTACTTAGGTGTCGTATATTCATTTCAATCATATCTACAGTCTCTTTAAAACTTTTACCACCTGATGTCGTGGGTTCCCACGCATTCCATTCCCTGTCAATAGCCTGGTGTCCCGGGGGTAAGGGGATATCCTGTCCAGCTATTTCGCTATCTGATACGACAAACCCCTCAAGGTCAGACTCATCATCACCACCTTCGTCATGTATGTCACTGTCTGTATCTTCCATGTCAATTTCAGAGTACATGACATACTGACCAATACCTAATGCTTTCATCTCAAGATCTTCGAACCGAGTTCCACTCGGGTAATGTTCCATTAAACTTTCATACGGTACAGGTGAGAGAGTTTCATGTTCTAGTTCGTATACACATGCACTCTTATAAAAGAGTTCGGTGGGATTGAGATATCTCAGGCCGATGGTATTGCCTGTATTCATACCAACGATACCGTACATTTCGTCTTCGACTCCGTCTTCATTTACTAATACTTTGACTATATCATTTTCAATTATTTCGGATGGCACAATCATGCTTAGAGTTTTCGGACAAAAAATAATAAGGGATAATATCACAGATGAAAGTTATTATTTATTCGAAGGAAGGTTGTGAGTATTGTGACCATGCTAAAACCCTGTGTGAATCAGAGGGTCTCGATTTTGAAAAAATCATGGTTGACAAGGAAGAGCTCAAGGAAGTGTGCGGTAGCTCAGTATCAACCTACCCTCAAATATCTATTGACGGTCGTCTCATCGGAAACTACTTTGAATTTCAGGACTACATGGAAGATGAATATGAACCAATTTTGGCCCCAACAATGAATAGATTTACTGTATTCCCCCTGAAATACCCTGAACTTTGGGAACTTTACAAGAAGGCTCAAATGTCCAATTGGACTGCGGAAGAAGTGGATCTCTCTAGTGATATGGATGACTGGAAAAACCTGAATGATAACGAACAAAAATTCATAAAATATATACTCGCATTTTTTGCAGGTTCCGATGGTATAGTTTTCGAAAACATCAATAACAATTTCGCCGATGAGGTACAAATCTCTGAGGCACGATCTTTCTATGCGTATCAGTGTCACAATGAGATGGTACACGGTGAGACGTACTCCAAACTTATTGACAAATACATCAAAGACGGTGCTGAAAAGAAACAACTTTTCGAAGCTATTCAAACCGTCCCATGCATTGAACGAAAAGCCAATTGGGCCTTGAGGTGGTTTGATACTAAAACTCGTTCTTTTGCCGAGCGTCTATTTGCATTTGCGTGTGTCGAGGGTATTTTCTTTTCTGGAAGTTTTTGTGCCATTTATTGGCTAAAGAAAAGGGGTCTCATGCCCGGTCTCTGCTTCAGTAATGAACTCATCTCTCGGGATGAAGGTCTTCACCAAGAGTTTGCGGTTGAGTTGTTCAAACAACTTCGTAATAAACCCTCCACTGAGACGGTGCACTCTATCATAAAAGAAGCTGTTGAAATTGAGAAGAACTTCATTTTGGATGCACTGCCATGTAATCTCATCGGTATGAATTCCGATAAGATGTCTGAATATATAGAATACGTTTCGGACCGCCTTCTTAAGCAGATTGGACAACCTACGATCTGGAACTCCAAGAATCCCTTTGACTTTATGGAAAATATTAGCCTCGACGGTAAGACAAACTTCTTCGAAAAGAGGGTTGGTGACTATGGAAAAATGGACGATACATCTGATGAAATTGGATTTGATGAAGAGTTTTAAACATTTTACTATCAATTTATCCAAATTGACTGGAAAATGCATGAATTAAATTTACTTGAAAAGGGTACCTTCGGACTCAATACCCTGGGGTTCTAAATAGAGACCACTGTCACCCATCTCCACCTGTGGTTCCGAGAATTCGGGCTGGGGAACATCTACCTCAGCCATAGGCTTAGGAGCTTCTAATACAGTCCTAGAACCCTTCTTTGCTTTCTTCGCACATGGCGATTCCTTTGGTATGTTCATCATACCCCATACGACAAACATGAATACCACTGAATGAATGGCGAGACCCAAAGTAGAGGGGCACCCGGTAGGGGTGGCGATCCTAGACCCTAACACTCGCCTGACGACACGGAAAGCTTCTGGGTTGGCAATCACGAAAAAGGTGAGAGCGGAAATGATAGAGATGACCAGTTTATCCTGCTGTTTTTTACCGTTGCACCCACAACCACAATCTTTAAATAAACCCATCTTAAATAGTTACTATAAATTAACAAAAAAAACCTACTTAAAGTTTGATCGCCTTGTATAGATATAACCAACTACAATGTCGCTCTCTATTCAACGCTCATCCGATTTCACTACTTCTTCTGTAAACTTTTCGAAACTTCGTAAAAACAAGAATGGCGGTAAGGCCGTCTATCTCAACGCCGGCGACAACAAAAAGCTCTACATTCAATTCCCTTTCATGCGCTCTCCATATGGCCTGAGCGCTTTCACTGATGAGGGTACTGGTCGCACTTCCTATTCTCTCGACCTGTCTTTCGACCCCGATAACACCGAGGCGATGGAACTTCATGACAAGCTCAAGGCTCTCGATGAGATCATCGTAAACACAGTCGCTGAAAACTCCAAGGAGTGGCTCGGCAAGGACTTCAATGTTGAGGTTCTCAAGCAAGCTCTCTACAAGCCCATGGTTCGCCCAGGTAAGGAACAGTACCCTGCCACCATCAAGCTAAAGGTTCTCACCAAGCCCGATGGTTCGTTCGTCCCCGAGACGTACAATGTACAAAAGGAACAGGTTTCTCTGGATTCTGTCGAGAAGGGGCAGAAGTGCATGGCCATCGTCGATTTCAACCAGATTTGGTTCATTGATAACAAGTTTGGTGTTACCATTCGACTCCAACAGGTTCTACTTGAGCAGTCGGTCAAGCTTCCCTCGTTTGCTTTCCAGGGTCTCGATCTACCTTCCGATGATGTCGATGACGTTGAGGAAGAGGATGAGATCGAGGAGGTTGACGAGTAAATAAATCAAAAAATCTAAGTTCCGAGTCCCAATGGACTCGTTCCCATCCTTCTTGGTAAGTTTAAAAAAACTTCTTACCAATAAGTAAGTATGTCTAATATAGAGAGTAATCTCAAGAAGTTACTCAAAGGTGAGAAGGCTTGTATCCCAGAACACTTCTTGAAAGTTCCTTCTTACAATTCACCGACCCTTCGTACTGGTAAGGGTAGACCTATAAGTGAAGGTGCATTTGGAAAGATGTACCGTGGAAGTATCAATGATAATGGAAGGCGGTATGTCGCGTACAAAGAGATAGATACATCGGAAAGTACCAATGGCGCCTTCGAGTTTGAATTCAAGGTTGCCGAAAAATTGAAGGAGTTTGCGGTTCCTGAGATGTACCTCTTTAAGAAGTGCCCCATCCAATATAAAACACCTAAAAAGGTGCGTAAAAAGAATGGTACGTTAGTCCAACCAAAAGAACGTACCAAACCCAAGGATATTCTTTACATGGAACTTCTTAATGGTATGCCGTTTAATTCGTGGTGGCAAACTAAACCATCTCTTGATGCGATAAAGTCTGTAATCGTACAGGTTTTTGATAATCTTTACCGAATTAACCAAAAATTTCCAGACTTCCGTCACCGCGATTTACATGGAGGTAATGTGATGGTTTCACGGCGAGAGGGCGAGTACACTTGGAAAGTTGACCTCGGTCGTAAAGT
>Ga0222715_10001760_pt1 | contig 20356 bp, 26 predicted proteins | sample C33_9DmetaG_FD_165056 | JGI IMG/M metagenome (GOLD analysis project Ga0222715, IMG submission 165056) | Estuarine water microbial communities from San Francisco Bay, California, United States - C33_9D | ecosystem: Environmental > Aquatic > Marine > Unclassified | place: USA: California... | reverse complement strand
TCTATCCAATAGAAATAGTCATCTAAGCCGCTCATGAGTCGTGCATGCTTTGATGTGATAACAGGCCAAACCGTATAGCAACAATAACAGACATTGAAAATAGCATTGCGAGTGAGAAACCACCACAACCACTCTCTGAGCTTTCTATCTCTTGCTCTCGACTTGATCTTTTTTGGCCCGGCAATCTTCTTGACTTTTTCACTGCCTTTGGGTGGCTGCAAACTTTCAATTGTGTTGCCGACTGTATAGATGATCTGTGTATCTCGTACTCCCTTAAATCGGTATTCACCGGCAAGTGCATAACGTGTGCCCTTGGGTGTGAATGAGTTGGTGCGATGCTTAACTGCTTTCATTGCTTCTGCTGTGAGTAATACTTGACCGGCACCACATAAGCTCATTGCTCGTGCTGCTATGTTTTTGCTCAGACCTTCCAACTCAATTGCTTTAGCACCGCTCATCGTCATCAATTCATCTTGCTTGACTTCAACTATCTTGCCGAAGTGAATGCCAATTCTAGCACCGAGCTTTGTTTTTGGTGGCACACTGTGCTGATAGTGCAGAGCAAAATTGACTGCATCAATTGGTCGCTCAAAGCTCAGCAAAAAACCGTCTGATCTATCTATTTCTCTGCCATCAAATTTATACACTAATGATCGTGCAAGTCTATCGTGATACTGCAACCACTTTGCACCACGCATTGCACCGACCTTCTGCACAAATGCAGTTGAGCCAATTAAATCGAGTAACACTATGGCTAGATAACGCTCTGTGAACTCCATTTGGTCAACTCCGATTTAAAATGATTGAACTGATCCACCACCTATTCGCACCTTGCGTCTGTTATTATTACCACTATTCACACCGCTTTTTCTAGCTGTGTATTGTCTACGATCAACTGCAGTATCATGCCAATTGAACATGATGCAGTCATAGCGTAGTGCATCCAATGGATCTTCTCTGCCATCTTTTTTCGGTTGTTCGTTTTTATCCCAGCTATAGCTAAGTAATGCTTTTCTAATGCTGTTACCTCTAGCTTTCTCGCCACGCTCCCAAACTTGTTTTGTGACTAGATATTTTCTGCTGCTGAATGCTCGTTTTAGTCTCTGAATACCATTGAGAATGTCAACTCTAATTGGGTCAGATGTATTGCGAAGGTGCATGCCGATGCCGCCTGAGTTGATGTCTGCTCTCATTGCTCTAAATGCACTTGCACCGGTCTGATCGTTTCTTGCTTTGCCGGCCTTGTCTGCTACACCATCGTCAAGCCAAATCCTTGCAGATGGTGCTTGTGCTTGTAGTGATCTGGGCCACGCAATAGATAGAATGAGTTGAGCAAGTTGCTGCGTTGTTACTTCTGCCGGATTGATCTCATGACAAATGACTGTTGCCTCTAACTCTTCATCGTAGCACATGATGAGCACAGACGGTTTTCTAAATCCCCAGTCGATGGCTATTCTACCGAGCATACTTGGCTTGTATTGCCAATTGTCTATGACATGATTCTCAGTGAACTCATTATAAACAAGGCCAGTTGGTGGTGCCGGTTTATTCATCACCATTGCTTCACGCTCTGCTTGTGGTAGCAGTTTGGTTGCTTCAAACCATGCATCTGATAAATTTGCTTCATTCACATAACTAGTGAACAGCAATGGATCATAGCCAGCTTGCTCTGCCATTGAGCACCACCACGCATCTGCAACCGGTAGACCAACTAGTATCATGATCGGTGATGGCCCGGCTCTCAATCTACCAAGTGCTTTATGTGCAACTTCTGCTGTGAGTGTTTGACATTCATCTATCAAGCACACACCGCTTGTGATGTTCAAGCCTTCCAATGGGTTATGCGTTGCTTCTCTTGTGCCCGGTCTAAAGTATGATCTGCACCACACTGTTGAGCCTGTGTGTGTGTCTGTCCACAATCGCAAGGTGTGATTGTATGTCCATCCTAAAGGCTCAAGCCATTTGCTGATCTCTGGCATTAAAACAGAATTATACCTTGGTGCAGTATCAGTGATGAGCAATGATGAACAACCACGTCTCCACTTGCTGACCATGAGCAATGAGAATACTAGTGCAGATGTTTTGCCGCTACCCCAACCACACCGAGCAGAGATCACCTCATCTTGTCTCATGATACGAGCGATGATGGCTTGCTGTAGATCATTGAGTTGCAAATTCATATCTGTTACTATTCAGTTTCATCTAGTAGTTGCTTGTTAGATGCCGGAGACGTGGTCTGATCCTCCACGTCTCCACTTATTAACAGTGCTTGAGCTTGTGCAATCATACCAACAACCACATCTGTGCCGTCTGATTTATTGTTGACACTGACCTCTACATCACGCTTTGCAGCAAAGTCGTTGGGCCATCTTCGTTCAAGCATCCAAGCAGCCGCTCTCCAATCGGTAAACGCTGCACTCGTGACTGCTTTAATCAATACAGCCTGTGAAACATCAATAGCAGCTTGCACATCAAGTGCTAACTCTTCATCATCCTCACACCATCGGTGCAAAGTCATGCGAGTAATGCCGGCTTGACTGCATGCAACTTCTTTAGTCAGACCTTCTCGCAAGTTTGCTAGTATCAGCTCTATTGTCTTTGGTTTCTTCTTGCTTGGCATGCTCATAATGTTCTCTCAATGCAGATAATAAAGTTGCTTCAATGTGATTATACAAATCAATGCTTTCTGATCTCAAATCATGACAAGCATTAGTAACTAGTATCTGTTTTAGCTTTGATAGTATCAAACTTGCATCATGTTGCTTCATCTTGCTTAATCTCGCGCGTGTTGGTTGGTCATTTTTGTATCATTTATAAAGCAGAGCATTAATGCTCACCGGGAATAGTTCACTCAATTTGTCTCTGATTGCTTTTGCAACTACTCTGACCTCTGGCTGTGCATGACCATCTAATCTGAGCTTTAGAAAGTGCACCCAATTGTGCAGATTGCCGGTCATATAGAATGTAGTATAGCATCCTTGTGGCAAGACTGCTCGTGCTTGCTCTCTTGCAATACCACGCTCAAGCATTGACAGATAGACTCTGAATGAGACTGCTAGTGCGTTTTGATACATCTCATCAATAGTTGAATCAGTGATGACACCACTTGAGCATTGCAGATCCAAATTGCTTTGGCCCCGCCATTCATCAGGAAACCAAATTTCAACATGTTCACTCGTGTAGCGTCTGCTTTGCTCGTTATAACTGAATGTTCGATGACGCATGATCTGCGATCTAATGAACAATGGCACTTTAATTCTAAATGTCGCAGTGATGTGCTCAAATGGTGATGAATGTTGGTGGCTTGCTAAATAGCTGATTAAGTTCTGATCTTTATCAGACAAACTTGCTTGCTCCGGATTATCATTGTTAAACGATACTCTGGCAGCGTTAACAACACTGAGATCACTACCCATATAATTGATTAGCTCAACAAAACCTACTTTATCATTATAAATGTATTTCATCAGTGATACTCTTTATCTAACTGTGTTTTAGCTTTGAGATATTCAGCAATCGCTTGCTGCTCATTCTCTTTTGATCTGATACACTCAACTAATAATGCAAATTGATTCTGCATTTTGTTTGCATAATTGCTCAGATGAAAGATTTCTTCTGCTATACATTGCATTAGATCTTTCAATGTTGCACTGGTATTAAATAGCTTCATGCTTGCTCTATTGTTTACTTCATTAAGCAATGCATCATAATGATCCGCATCAAAAAGGACAGTATCTAAACTTGCATCATCCTTGAGTGCTATAAATTTGTAATAATCATAGATAGTGCAATGATTGCTCGTTAACAATGTATGAGCCAGTTGTGCAATGCTGTTGATACCTGACGTTTTCCAAAATTCGTCAATAGTCATGTTTTGCATCACAAAAAAAGATTTATGACCAACTATCACAGTTAAACTGCTCATGTAATCCTGTGGATTGCTCACTTCATGCAAATTAACTGCTTGCTCATCTGTAGTGTAATGACCAACAATCAAGCAGTATGGCAATTCTGACTCATAAAGCATCTTGAGATTTTTAGAGATGCAGTTGCTTTGTGGATCTCTCATTCTATACAAAACATCACCGAGTGCTGATCTAGTTCTGAATTGCTTATGACATTTGATCTCTACAAGTGCAGTTGGATTGTGATTGCTATCATGCTCAACAATATCACACACAACAGATAGACTATAGAGCTTAGATGGTTCTCTGTCTCTTCTGAGTGAGACTGGTTCAATTAAATCACAAATCGCTTTGATGCTGTCTGCATTCAAGTGTGGGTCAAGTTGATCTGTATAACTGCCGACCGTCTTGAGATGTGTGAGAAAGTATCTTTCAAATTTATGATACAGTTGGTTGCTACTTTTTTTCATGTTGTCAGTGTTGCTCATTGTGTTATAGTGTCCTCATTCATATTTCCTGTTTAGTCACCGGGCTGTTTAACAATGGCCCGGTGGTTAAATTATTTCCAAGCACTAAAGGATTGCTTTTCTTCTGGCGGCAGTAGTTCATCACTCGATACATAATCATCATTTTGCTTTGTTGTGAGATTGCGCCAAGTGATAGACTTTACTTCCCATAATTTACGGCCTTCATACTCATAGCTAGTAAGTTTACCTTCTACACAGACCAGATCGCCTTTGCCAATTTTGTCTGCAGCAAATTGTGCATTGCTCCAAATTTTGATGATGTGCCATTGCGTGTCTTTTTTCCACTCATAAGTTGTGCTGTCCTGATAATTCTCTGTAGTTGCAAGTGAGAACGTTAAAAACTGCAGACCTTGCCTAGTCGTCTTTAACTCTGGTTGTTTTCCCACGTTGCCTATGAGTGTGATCCTGTTGAGACTTTTGCTCATGCTCATTTAGTTTGCTCCTGAGTTCATTTAGTCGTGATGCGAAAAAATCAGCCGTTTGTGCTGCCGTTGGTAGATGCCTGTTGCAATCCCAAAACTTGTAGTATGTTTCTGCAGTTTTGATCTCGCGTTTTAGCTGTTCTATATTCATGCAAACCTCTCTCGATTAGATACGCAATCATTGCACATTTGCTCTCATTGAACTCAATGCATGCTTGCTCTATCTCAGCATGAATTTTTACATCTAGTCTAGTCGCTACTGTTTTTTTATTCATTGTCTACCTCTCACTGATTTAACGGTGTGAGATTAACAAAGTAAACATGATAAATAAAGTAAAAATAAATTAGAGACAGTGCACAAAAAGCTATGATGGTCTGTAGTCTCAAATACGCACCTATCAGTAAACAATTGACAATATGTTTAAAAAAAAAGTGTGCACTGTCTCAACTAATCAGATAATTCAATTTAGCTCAATGTGCAATACTGTTGTGCAGTTTTTTTTATATTGAGTGCCCGGACACAATCCGATCTCACCGATGATGACTGTATTGCATTGTGAACATGTGTGACTGATGAGCGGTGCACGATAGATATTGTAGAATGCAGCCTCACTCAAATATGCAATCCATCTCCTTGCTCGTCTAGTTGCTTCAATCTCAATCATTGACAAACTAGCATTCTTAAATGCTGCAGACTCTAGTATCTCAGACATATAATCATCAACAAGCAATCTCAGTAGTTTTTCATAGCTATACACAACATGAAAACCTTCGTTGATGATTGCAGAATCAAACAGCGACCTAGGATGTAAATATTTTGGTTCATCAGACATCAGTATACTCCCCATGATTTCAATGCTGCACTTGGTGCTCGTCTGTCCTTGCCCTTCATCTGAATTGCTTCACCGAACATCTGATAAAGTCTGCTCATGATTGCATCATTGCGATCAAGTGCCAAATAGACTTCTCTTGGTGTAAGATTAGTAGTCATTACAATGCTCAACTGCCCTGATCCCCATGCTTCATAGATTGCACCAATCATGTCACTGGTAAAGCCTTTGTACCAATCGGTCAAATTGGCCTTGCCACCGATGCCGCACAATTCATCGAACAGTAACAGCTCAACACCGGTTAGCCAATTAGCAAGAAAAGCATCTGATGATTTAGTGTTAAACGATCGCTTGACTGCATCGACTGTGCGATTGTGTGATGTGAACATGACACGATAATCGTTGAAGACGGCCCATTTTGCCAAAGCATAAAGCAGAGTAGTTTTGCCATTGCCGGCTGTGCCGTACATGTATACAGATGGTGATTGCGGCCTATCTTGCTCACCGTAAAGCATCCAGTTTTGAAGAGACTGCACTTTTTTCTGCTGCTCTGATGAATCATATTCATACATACCGAAGTGCTTGCCTTGTGCATCGGCCGGCAATTTCAAATCGTTTAGTCTTCTGAGTCTCTGCCTTGGAATTTGGCAGTGTTGACATTTTGCACTTGCTCGTGAACCGTCTTTGATTGTTGCGACCCAACCGTTGTCACACCGGCCGCAATAAGGCAGTTTCTTTGCTTGATAGAATGCTGATGATTGATAGATTAAATTCTCTGCTTCTAAATTCTGAGCATTGATATGTCTAAAGTCTAATAGCTGTTGATTAGATGTAGATGATTGCTCAGATCGTTCTCTGTTGCTGATTGAGTGTAGAAGTGCATTGAGTGCCGGATTGTCACCGAGCCTTTGCATGCCTGAGTTGTGCTTGTTAGATCTGCTCATAATATCCGCCTTTGATTAGTTTGATGTTTAAGAGTTTACGTGCGACTCTCACTCTCTCTGCGTGGCCTGTGAATCTCACATTCTCTGAAATGATCCGTTGTTGCTCGTGAGTGAGTTGTTGCAGCTTTGGATGTGTTGCTTTTTGTGCTAACTTTTCAGCCTCTATTTTTTCTGTGATCTGACCCCAACTGGCACTCTCTTGTGAATGAGAAAAAACAGAGTGAGATTGATCTAAATTATTGTCATTTTTTTGCTCGTCATCACGACTATATATAGTTGTATTATTAGTTGTAGAGAGTTGTATATATTGTAAGGGTGCAGATTTTTCGTCTTTTGCCGCAGATTTTTCGCCATTTGCCGAAGATTTTTCGTTTTCTTGCGAAATTACTGCACCCCGAATATTTTTCGTTTCCGCAGAATCTGCACCCCCCTGAAGATTTTTCGTTTCCGAAAAAACTGCACCCCTCATGATGGCCTTAATTTTTAGTGAGATTGTTGGTATTGATCTGCCTTGGAATTGACACCAACTGCGACTGATTAAATGATTGTCCAACTTTTTCAAAGCAGTTTGCACTGATCTCTCAGAGATGCCAGATAGTGTTGCGAGCTCTCTGACTGTTGCCGGGCCGCTCCATGTTTCCCAACTCACTTTGAGCAACGTTGCGAGTAATACCAGTTTGTTTGCTGCACTGATGTCAGTACGTTGCATGATTGCTCGTCTGACAGTGCTTTCATTGATTGTATGTTTTGTCATGTTTCATACCTCCTGTTACACACATATATATATAACAGACAGATTGCAAGACACTTTAGAAGTTTTTTTCTACACTGTAGAACTTTTTTTCTAAATTATAGAAAATTTATTTGACAGACTAAAAAAAACAGATTATCTATCTAGCATACTCATTGAGTATTCATTCTAACCATTGTCAAAAAGGACAAACGACATGACAAACTATTCAAACACTGACCTTGCTTGTGCTGACTTCTCTAACACTGACCTAAGCAATGCAGACTTCACTAATGCAGATCTGAGATATGCAAACTTGACTGGTGCAAACTTGACCGGTGCTGATCTCAGAGGTGCTAATTTATCAGATGCAAATTTGACCGGTGCAAACTTGACCGGTGCTGATCTTGAGAATGCAGACTTTGAGAATGCAAACTTAACTGGTGCAGTTTTCTCAAATGCAAATTTAACACTAACTTACTTTGTCAATACTGACGTGAGCAATGCAGACTTTTCTAATGCACAACTAGATGACGCAATCACAGAATGTCACTAATAAAGGAGAAACAACATGACAACAGCACATCAAACTATTGCAGAGCAAATGCAAGAGTCTCTAAACAGACACGATCAAACATCAGAATATTTAATCACTGATGTCTGTGATTTCCCAGACAATCACTATGAGTTCATCTGCAGATGCCTTCGCACACACATTGTTTATGTTGTGCATGCACAATATGCAGAAAACACATTAATCATTCATTCAGTATACGAGTTTTAATATGACCGATCAAAAACGAACCGCACTTAAATCACTTGTCAAGCTCAAGACCTTGGCAACACTCGCAGATATTAATCAGAGCTATCTATCTGATATTATCAACAACAATAAGCAGCCATCTCGATTCTTAGCTGAGAGACTAGCACATCATGCTAATGCACTGGTTGCTCAGACTGATTTTTTCACTACTCAAGACTTTTTAAACTAATCAAAAACAGGAAATATGAATATGCATCCGGATCAACAACTAAACAAAGATTTACTCACAACCGGCATCATTTTGCTCACAATGCTCGTGCTATCAATCGCTTATGCTTTCCAAGGCTCTGGCTACACTGTTGCAGATGAATGTGCTAATCGAGTGAGAGAAGCGATCAGTCCATTTCAAGTCAAGCAACTCGTTAACTCACCGAACTTGCCACCCAGTTATGATGAAGTCAAACACTGGTGCACAATTGAGCTTGATGGCTATGAATTAAAAATTGACACTGCAAAAACTTATGCAGAATTTCCTCGTACTCCCGACATGCTATACTAAAAAAAGGATTAACTATTATGAATACAACTGCAATATGGGTGCCACACTCACGACAAGAAGCAATCGAAATCGCAAACATTCTCACTAACAATGATGGTCGTGCAGCTTATGAGCTTGTGCTTTGTCATGCTGCGTTCGGTCATAATTTCAACTTTGATATGGGCCTTGTATACATCAATTGTATTTGCATCAAAGGCAAGCCAACAATGCGTGCAGACGCTGTTGCCGGTGTCTGCTATAATAGCGGCCTTGTTGATTATCTGCATGTAACTGAGTACACAGACAGAGTATGCACAATCGAGTGTAAACGCACCGGCAGTGACAAAGTGCACACATACTCATTCAATTGGCAGATGGCAGAGCAAATGAATTTAACTCGTAATCAATCTTGGACACGCATGCCTAAGCAAATGCTCAAAGCACGCTGCCTTGCAAATGTCTGCAGAGCAGTTTGGCCGGATGCAGTGTCAGGTATTTACACAGCAGATGAAATTGCGGATAGCATGGACTTGAGCGACGCAGAGCGATTCACTATTACTGCTCAATCACTTGGCGAAGATGATCTTAAACATCAATCACGAGCACCACAGCCAGTTAAGCCACCGCAACCGACTGAGCCACCACCGCCACCGCCACAACCGACCGCAAAAAAAAACTCTAGTAGATCACTGTATGACTTCAACTCAGAGAGTGCATTTTGGTCAGTGATTGATGAGCATGATATTGACAAAGCAGAGGCACGTGGTGCACTCGACAGATATATGCATGACGTATCTACGATGACCCCGGCTGAGTTAGAGACTGTTTTTTACGAGTGCATCAAGAGCAGTATCATACGCAACTCACCACACACCCTTGATTTTTGGTGGAATAAAGATGCAGACAAAGTCGAAGTGTTACACAGTGCATTCTGCAGTGAATACCCCGCTTTGAGCTTGTTATCTCCTGACCACTATGGGCCACGTCTAGCAATGCCGGCTTTTCATGAGACACTAGCACACGTCTGCACAATCACAGATGATGAAAAACGAAGTGCCGGTTTGAATGTACTAGAGAAGATGCACCCCGGTGATTGGACTGCCTACGACTACATCACAACGCTTTAAAAATTGTGCGGAGTCTTGCAATCACTCATCACTGCTGATTCTGCCCAATGATAGTCTCTAGTTTGATGATGGCTGTGAGTAAGTTTCCCAACTTGTCATCAATGCTTTCTAGTCGATCATCAATGCGACTTGTACGACTTTCAAGCGATCTGACTTGCTGTTTTAGTCGGCCCATCTCTTCAGCATGTGCTGCTTTGTCTGCAGATAGTTTGTAGAATAAACCGAGTACAGCTAAAACAGTACCGACATCAAATGCGCTCATGTCCATTTTATCGACTCACAATGTAGAGTGTTATACTAGACGCAGTTAACACACCTAGCGTGCTCACTGCAAACAATAACAGTTTATTTGTTTTTTCTGCTTGTTGCAATTCACTCTCAATTGTTTGCAATCTGCTTTCGTAGCTTTTAATGATGAGTGCGTCATCTGCTTCACGATTGAGAAACAAATCACGCTCACGATCAAGGCCGGCCTCACATTGTTTCAATGCCTCATCGACTGCAAAAAAGCACAGATCACTTGAGCCTTCTACTGCTGATTTCAACCTAATAAAATTGTACGGTGTAATAACCTGATACGTGCTATCACTGATCCATCCTTGCTTGACTTTGAACGTCTCCACTAACTCTAGATCAGCACCCATATAGATTGCCGATGGTGGGATATTGTTAGGCAACAACGGTGTGGCAATAGATAGCAATAATGACAAAAAGTAGTGCATGCTCAATCCTCGCAAGTGATGTGCTTGTAGTTTTTCAATGCCGTTTGCACTTGTTGGTCGCACACCACTTTGCAATCTGTGAGCACTTGAGTTGCAGTTGTTTTTGCCTTGAGCTTTGTCAACTCTGCATTTAACTCACTGTTTTTTGCTCTGAGTTCATCTGCTTCTGTGATGTAAAACTCACACACTTTGTCGACTGGTTGATGACCGAGCAACCAACCGATGGTGATGCACGCAAGTACACAGAAGATGACTGCACCGTATAGATAATTATTTTTTGCTGCAATTAGTTCGATCATGTCAGCACCACGTTCACCAAATCACCGTCTGCATAATCACCAGAGTCAGGGAATGGTTTTGGTACAATGAATCCAATTTTGTTTGCACCAGTGCTTGCGACCGATGAACCGTTTATAAAAGCATCACCGCCATTTTGCGGAGCTGTGCCGGCAAGTCGTACAACACAAGATGCATGCGTTGTCAGTGTGCAAATTTGGTAAGTGACTTCAATTTCATTTTCTAGCACAGTGATCTCTCTGCAATCACTTGCAACACCGGCAAAAGTTCCGCCGCTTTGTGGTTCAACTGTGCCGGCACTTGCAAATTGCACAAGCATGCTGTCTTGCACTTCGTTTGTTCGTTTGATTGTGATTCTCATTTGTTCAACTCAACTTTTCAATGATGCATAAATAATTTAAAAAACTGCCGGTTTCATCGCTGCAAGTGTTGTAAAGTGCATGTTTATATAATCCAACTTCATCGCCCGCACTTGCGTCAATATATCCAATAACTGGAGCACTTTTACGAGCAACTCTCTGCAATCTCACTCTTGGGCCATATTTTACGCTATTATCACCATTAGACCATTGTACTTCAATCGCTTGATCTGCTGAGCCATAAATACTATTGAGTGAGAACTTAAAAAATAGTCTATACAAGCCAGCGTTATTCAACGTGACTTTATAAAATAAACTTGATCCTGACGTGTAATATGTTATCACAGCGTCATTGGCAGCGTTTGCAGTAAAATTTGTAAAATTATACGACGGTGTATTGCGAAACCAATAATGCCATCTTTGTTGGCCGGCCGGTTGATTAGAATTAGTTAGGATCGTGCCACTTGAAAAATTCAACGTGCTCAGATTGTTTGTGCTGTTCAATGCTCGCTCATAAGCATTGACCCAGTTTGGCAGCTTATTAACCCAATTTGAACCGTCATAGCTCAATAGTTGGTCAGCTTGTGGACTTGATACGCTTGAAACATCAGCAACATTTAAAGTGATATTGCCGGTTGAGTTTGGCGTTTTTGATGATACTTTTGTTGTATTGTAACTCATAATATCACGCTAGTTTTCTGATCTCGATATAACCATACTCTGCTTGACGATTGCCTTGAGTCGCAAGTGAATTGACATCGGTTGGTGCACTGTTTAACTGTACAGTGATTGTGATTGAACTGCCGCTTGTGATATAACCGCTTGCACTTGATCCGATTGAATCTGTGCTATCTTTTACGTTGCCTTGTGTGCCGAAATAGCTAGTGCCATCATGCCATCTGTAAGTTGCTACTCCATTTGAAGTGCTAAACGTAATACCGGCAACAGCATTGCAGAGATAACTGCCGGCCGGCAAGGTGATGGAATCAATCCAACCGGTGCCGACTGTTGCAGATACTCCGTTATAGACAACAGTGTAAAAGTGTAGATCGACTCCATTTGCTAAAGCACTGCCCCCGGTTGGATATGCAGTCGATGAACCGTCACCGATAAATAATACAGTGCCACCACTCAATGCACTAGTGTCTGCATTGATCCATTGAGAAGTGCCGGAGTCATACTGCAACACTTGGTCAGGCTGAATGCTTGTGATTGTCACGTCATCAAGATGCTCAACATTGACTGTGATTGCACCGTCTTTGTCCGGACTTTGGCCCGCTACTTTGATTTTATTATGTGCCATTTTTATACTACCTCATAATTCGTGCCATCGCTCACAAGAGTAATAGAACTATATTGAACATCAAGAACATAATCAGTTGTCGAACCGTCAATATTAACCGTCTGCGGATCAATTGTAATTGTGCCCGATCCCATATTTTTTATGCGTATTTGATCGCCGGCACTCATGCCGGTTGTTGCCAGAGTGATAGTAAAAGTGCCGGTGCATGAGTAATGATAATTTGCTTGAGCATTTGCGGGATCTGCAATGATTGCTGAGTAGGTCCAACCGCCACCGCCACCGGCAGAAGGCTCTGCACCCCATGATGTCGTGCTGTGATCGTAAGTGAGTACATAATTGTCAATGCCGGCACCGGCTGTGTAACTCACATCACTAAGATCGTTCAAGCTCTCACTGTTAATATTGCTAATGAATGCACTAGTTGTGTTATCCATCGTTGCAAGTGATATGCTTGCTAAATTACTTGGTACAAGTGCTTTATCAGTTGCAGTTGCTGCAGTCGCTTCTGCGTTAGTTGCAATTTCGATCACACCGGCAACAGTCTCAGACGCTGCACTTGCAGTTGGTGCTGCTTCTGCACCCCATGATGTCGTGCTATGGTCATACGTCAAAACATAGTTATCAATGCCGGCACCGGCCGTGTATGAAACGTCTGATAAATCGTTCAAGCTCTCACTATTAATATTACTGATATAGCCTGAATTGTTAGTGAGCAAACTAATGTTGTCACCGCTTGATAGATAGCTCAGATCATCATTGAACGAAGACAATGCAATGCTTGAAATATTGCTCGGTACTAACGCTTTGTCAGTCGCACTTGCTGCAGTCGCTTCGGCATTGGTCGCTATCTCGATAACTCCGGCAACTGTCTCACTTGCGGCACTTGCAGTCGGTGCTGCTTCTGCACCCCAACTTGTCGTGCTGTGATCGTAAGTGAGTACATAATTGTCAATGCCAACTCCGGCTGTGTATGAAACATCATTGAGATCATTTAGACTCTCATTAGTGATGTTTGTGATATAACCAGAGTTATTATTGAGCAGACTGATATTATCACCGCTTGATAGATAGCTTAGATCATCGTTGAATGAAGATAGTGCAATAGATGAGATTGCGGTGCTTACTGCTTGATTGCTTGCATTGCCAAGGAAGATTTTGCCATCATTCAAGTTGGGTGTAGCATTGGAGCGACCAGCACCACCAACTTTTATAATACCTGCACTTGCATCTGCACGAACTACCCGACCAATATTTTGAATCAAGTTTGATTCACCTGTTGGTGCTGTGTTGGTTAATGCTCCTGCTGTGGTCGCACTCACATATATTGTGTCATTTGCACTAAGAGAGTAAGTAGTGGTGTTGTAGTCTGTTAGATTGCCAAAGGTCACAATCTGAACTTCTGCTTGGTCGTTTGCATTTGCTAAAGCAAGGCCAAATGCCGGCATAGTTAAAGCGCTGCTTGCTTGTGCAAGTTTAACCTCTGGCACAGTGCCGCTCACACCGCTAATATAAACTGCCTGGCCCTTTGTGATTGCACTACCTTGATTATTTTTTGCTTTAAATCTAATTGCACCGTTCATGTCTGAATAGATAGAAATAAAGCGAGTGTTTTCATCACCAATCGTTCTAGTTGCATCTGTATCAGGCATGATGTCACCTGATGTTGTGATAGTGCCAACGCTGATCGCATTTGTTGTTGTGTCACCGTTTGTAGTCACATCGTCAAGAGTTGGACTTGCAACAGTGCCAAGTGCAGAATCAATGCCGCTTAAATGCCCATCTATGTTTGCATTTGTTGCTGTGTAATTAACTGCTGTGTGATCGGCTGCTAGATCATCAGCACTCAACACAACTGCACCGACCTGTGTATTAACACTTGTGACAGCATCTGTATTGTCTATCTTGTCAATTTTGCTGTTAGTGATCGAGCCACCCATATCTGCATTGATTAAGAGATGATCGCCAACGGCCCACGTCTGACCGTAGATTGTGCCGGCTGTGTCTACTACATAAAAGTCACCTTGCTCAGCATTGCTCAGATCAGGCAAACCGGTTGTTGCATTGAATGCACCTTTATATTCTAAGCCACCGGTTGCAGTACCAGTGCCGACCTTAAATGTATCAAATTTAATTGCCATCTTTGCACCTTCTTACTGATTAAAACCGGCATAAATTACAAATTTGTCACTTGCATCACCCTTTTTATATGCAATCGACGTGACAAGAGAACCATCAACCAACGCTTGCACATCTGCTTGATATGTACCGAGTACAGGTATCACACCGTCTGTGTTTGCTGTGCCATCTCCGGCACCGGCTGCTGCTCTAAATTTGATGAATGACTCTGCAGATGTTGCTGATGTTACAACACCAACAAAGGCAAACTTGAGGCCGCTTGCAAGTTGAGTGCCGGTGACAGTGTTATAGAAATTATCTGAGCTGAGTGAGTGCCAATCTGTGTCAGCAACAGCAGATGCAGAATAGGCAGCTATTTGCGATCCGGCAAAAATCGGGTTAGTTACTTGGTTTCTCATCAGTTTTCTCCTGAGTTTTCATTGTATCAGTCAAGCCGTTTGCTTGTCGTTTCACCATAACATTTGCACCGGCATATATAAAAAATAGAGTATCAATCAAGCCAAGCACTTCTGCGTGTGCTTTATCGAGTAGTGCTAGTGTAAAACAGCACGCAAGTGCAGCATAGAAAGCAAGTGCTTTTCTGCCACCCATTTTTTCAGTCATGCTCTGCTGTTCATTCATCGAAATCACTCGCTAACAATCTATAGACGTGTGCAATCTCATCAACAGATCTCTGACGTTTAATGACTCCCTCACCTCTCGTATCATCACCAAGTGTGCCGACTGCATTGCCTTCAATGGTTGAGATATAGCCAAGATTCAATGCATCTGCATCAACACAAACTGTGATGTGATCGCCTTGGACTGAATGCTTGCCGGCCCACACAACCACAATATCACCACGTTGAATTTTATTAACTGGGATGTGTCGAGATGTTTGACCCCAATTGCTATAGAGTCTGTAACAGCTAGGAAATATTTTCTTTCTAATGTTAGCATTTACTTTAGTATAGCAAAAACTAGCAAAAGCACCGCACCAAGCAAATTGACCATTCTTGATGTATGGTTTTTCCCATGTCCAGCCAAGGCCGGCAGCACTTTTGATATATGCATCAATTCTTGGTGATGGGTCTTTGACAACACGTGCCCATTCTTCTTTTGCTCTGCTGATTGCTTCTAAAGCATGTTCAGTCGTGTGCGGAGTGACAAAATCCTTAATTTCAATCTGAGTAATATCTAGATCTAGCTCTGCTTGACCCAGTGCACGTTTAACACGTCTTAAATCTTGCTCTAGTTCATCAATTTTGTGTTCTAGTTCTACTTTAGTCGGCATCTAGTTATACTCCTGAGCATCTACTGTTGAATTGATTATATCAGAACTGTTAGCTAAATATGCATCATTTTGATTGCTAGTACTAGCATTTGCATAAGTTGTTGGCTCAATAGTGCCTAAATCTGCTGTTAATGTGATACCATGCCCGACTGTGAATGTTATATTATTACCACTAATTGAAGCAATCTCTAAACCGGTGATTGCATTGTCTTGGTCGCCTGTGGGTAGATAATCAACAACATCACCGACGTTGAAGTGTGAGACATCACTTGCAGAGAAATCATTGCTTGATATTGTGATTGTATCACTATCAACAACAACAGTCACAGTTGCTGAAATGTTCCAGCCCACTGCATTGATGCCGGTGTGCAATAATTCAAGCTCGCAACCTTCTTGCATTAAGTTCTGATTGATAGACTTAATCATTGCAACACTATCTGTCACACCGTACTCGTCTGCATAGCCTTTAAAGTGTGGTGAGCTTGCTTTGATGTATGAGCCAAGGTCAAGATATATACTTGACCCAGTGCTGATTGAGCCACGCCAAATCATTAAAGGATTGGCTAGTAAGTTAAACAGTCTGTTAGCAGTTGGCAAAAACGTGCTGTAAACATTGCCGGCACCTCTGCCAAATTGATCGCTATTGATACCGGGCAACTGCAGACTAATCTTTGATCTCTCACCGCCATATCTATTAATGGCCTCTTGATCGTTAAATATTACATCAGATCTAAACTCATCATCTGCAGCATCATAGTCATAGCTAAACTCTATTTGTGTCACTATATCTTCGTAAATATCCCATGTCGGCACAGGATCAGTGAGAAAGTCAGTTGCTTGTATTGTCAGACTAGCTGAGCCTGTCCTCTCTGCACCGATTGGCACAAGTGCAATCTTTGATCTGCCGGTTGTTACATCTCGTTTCATAATGAGCACAGCACCGACAAGTCGCAATACTGATTCAAAGATGGAGCGAATATCAGAGCCATCTCCGGCAAACTGCTCAGAGAGTAAAAATGGAGTGATAGAGCCAATTGCTAAAAATGATTCTTCATCTATGTTGTCAGATGAAATATTCAGACCGACGCTCATCACATCATAAGTGCCATTGATGCCGTCACCACCACCACTCTCAAGCAATTGCAACAGAGCAATACCGGCATTCTGTCCGACAAATCTGCCACCTCTGGTGATGATTGTACGTTCACCATCTGACCAATCGCCAAAACTGAAATTGTACGTTAGGTCTTGATCTTGTCTCAGATGCAGCAGATAGCCAATATCAGAGCCATCATAAGTTGCAACAGTTTGGTGCGTCACTTCAAAGACTTGCTTTTTAGTAGTGCCGGCTGTGCGATCATAATATGTCACAGTGATTGAATAATAGACATTTGCTGTTGCTGTAGTTGGCAAGCCAAGTGTGCTCTCTACTAATATCGCCTTTTCATATAGCTGATAGTATGCCCTTGCAACATCTCTGAGTTGATAAACACCGGTCAGATTGTTCTCAGTTGTTCTCATCTGCTTAATGAGATGTGGGCCGGTTCTAAAATCATCTGCATAGCCATCATTCTCATCACCGATGTCTATTGCGTATGAGCATCTTGATAACGTATCTAGTTCTGTTGAGTTGCCATTATCATCAAAATACTGCGGATATTCACCGCTTGGTCTTTGGTTCATTAAATTGCTAAATGCATACGCACTTGACCAAAACCAAATGCCAACCGGATAGATTGATTCACCATTTTTAGAGATAAAGATAGAGCTTGTTGCTGTGTCTAGTCTCCATTTTGCAACTGCACCGTCTAAGCCGGTGACCACATCAGGCCCATCTGCATCTAATACATCATTGATAACGTCAGGCCATTTTTTCACTTCTGCACTATTGACTAGCATGTGCCTTTTAATTTCAGTGCTTGGCAATCTAATCTTAAGCAGTGCACCTTGTATTTGTGAACTATTTGCACTATCTGCCGGTGATGTGTCTGCATATACTTGATAGAATGTGCCATTTGAACCGGTGCTGAGATAGCTGATGGCAGTTGGATAGCTGTAAACCGGATCAGCATTATCCGGTGCAAAAATGAGCGGGTATCTTGGGTGATGTGTCGAGTATGCATCTGTATTAATGCCGCTTGGCAATGTTGCGTCAAAGTCTCGCCAATCACCTTCTAAACTAGTTGCAGTACTTGCTTGCTCTGGCACTCTCACTTGATATGTTGCTGCACTGACAAATGTGCCATCTTGAATTGCAACGGCCCAACCGCCTTGAGCTTCATATCTATTCAACTGTGTTGCATACTCTATTGCAGAGCCAAACTGTGCATCGAAATAATGATAGTCTTGCAGTAAAAACGTCTGATTTAGTTTATCACTGAGTGATGTATCAATCATTGCAGACAATGGCACAATAGATAGGTTGATTGTGTCACCATTTTCAATGATCGGTGAGCTTTCAATAAAGCCGTTGATGATCTCAACATAATCAGACGTGGTGCCGTCTGCATACATGTGAGCACCATATAGCTTTGCACGTCTACCCCTAAATGTGGTGATATGCTCAGTGACCTCTGGCACAATTGAGCCTTCTAATGCAATCGAGTGATGTTGCACCGGAGTGTTGCCGGCACCTCTACCACCGGTGATTATGACAGTTGATGCAGACGCATTGCTTGCTCTGACAGTCTCACCACCAATGTGCAAAAGCCTTGGATAGCTCAATGACGTTAGACTAGTATTGACTCTGATATATGCATCATCACGCTCGACTGTCTGTGTGATCTGTGCTTTTAATCCGCTTGACCTTGCACCACATCTGCCGAAGACAATGCCCGGTTCACCGGCACCGAGCTTTTTATCAATCGCTAGTGATATTGTCACCGGTGAATAGTCACCGATGCCACCGCTTGGATCAACACTTGCACTAAATGCACTAACACTGAGAATAGATTCAATATCAACATAACTGATACCGGTTGCAATGTTTGCATCTAGATTAGTTGAGCCTGTTGGCAGTTTTGTGTGATAGCGATATAGAAGGCCACCGACCTCAAGTGCAAAAACACGTCTGCCATTTTCTGATGTGATGCTCATGGTGTGACCTCCGGCTGATAAATATCATAGATATGCACAGAGACTAGAGCAATAGAGTCAAGCAATATTTGCACATTCAGCAACTCACCTCTGTTTGACACTGGCACATATAACGGTCGTGGAAAATCATAGGCAGTGCCGGTTGGTGCTGCAATCGTTTGGCAACCGGTAAATATTTGCCTTGGTTGCAAGTCGCTTCTGTTTGTCTGCAAGTGCAAGTTGTTCTCAAATCGTACTCCGTAGTCAAGCAGTGTGCCGGCATAGCTGTTGCTTGCTGTGTCTCTTAATCTGAGCTTGAGATCAGGAGTGATTGCAGTGTTATCACTGTATGCATTATAGTTGATTAATACAGCTAATTGACTAGATAGATGTGTTGACTGATATAGAAAATTATACTCACGAGTTGCTTTATATGAGCTAAGCACTTCAACAAGAGTAGTGCCACCGATTGCAGAGCCAAAACCGTTTGTGCCATACAGGCTATGAGCGACTTGATAATGTGCTTCACCAAGTGCTTTAGCATTAGATATTTGAGCAAGACCGTTTGAGATCTGACCGAGTGTTGTGCCCATCACAATCTGACCGTTATAGCATCCCTCTGGTGATGGCAATCTATTAAATGATGTGGGTATTAGCATTTAAACTCCGATGATTGAGATGCTAGAAATATAAGCAGTGCTTGCAATCTTATTGTTAACACTCAATACATTTCTTGCGTTGTTGTCATTTTTTAACAAGCCAACTCTAAACATTGAGATGCCAAATTCATTGCTAATTGCTAACTCATTGCCAATGATCTGCAAGTTAAAACTAGACCATCCATTGCTTGCAACTGTCACACGATGATTAAATATCTCTAATATAATTGTATCACTGCCGGTCAAGCCGACTGCAAGCAAAAACAATGTGATGTTTAAGCCGTCGATCTCATTCATGCCGAGCGGCAATGCAACAATGCTGCTCATGTTGTGTTGATCGCCATAGCCAAGGCCGATCGGAGGATTGGCAGCATCTGACAATGGACTAGCACTGCTTGCATTTGCTACACCTGACCAATTAAGCAGCACTCTGCCACGTTTTCTCAGTGTTGCAATATTGCTCAATGATTGCACACCGAATCGTGATGACAATGGCAGATCAGCGCCTTGTCTGCTTTGACCGACCGGGATAAATTCATCAGTGTCAATGTAATGCACACCGGCTGACAATGGCGAAGCAATTGCACTCCAATTTGCTTGCACTCCGAGTATTTCAACCTCATCACCGGTTGGTGCTTTAGCTTCAAGAGTCAGTATTGCAAAGCTCTCTGTCTCTGTGTTTGTCACTGTGATTGTACCAACATTAAATGCACTGCTATATCTATCATTGTCAGTCACAGTGATTG
>Ga0222715_10001759_pt1 | contig 20383 bp, 22 predicted proteins | sample C33_9DmetaG_FD_165056 | JGI IMG/M metagenome (GOLD analysis project Ga0222715, IMG submission 165056) | Estuarine water microbial communities from San Francisco Bay, California, United States - C33_9D | ecosystem: Environmental > Aquatic > Marine > Unclassified | place: USA: California... | reverse complement strand
ACGCCCGATGGTGAGACATGGCCGCTCCAAGACTTTGCTCGAAACCTGAATAAATATTTAAGCAAGGAATACAAGCAAGCGAATATTGAGTTATGGGGTGACCCGTCTGGCGGCTTTAGAGATCAGCAAGGCGTTACTGCGTTTGATTTGTTTAAGAAAGAACAGTTGTTTGTGCGCCCAGCACCATCCAATAAGTTTGAAGTCCGACGGGAAGCGGTATTGTCGCCACTGTTGCGTTCAAGCAATGGCCTGCCGGGTATTGTTGTAAGTCGGCAAAAAGCCCCCATGGTGCGCCGGGGGTTTAATGGTGGGTATCACTATAAGCGGTTGAACGTTGGGGGCGAGGCCAAGTATAAATTAGAGCCAGAAAAGAACCGGTTTAGCCACCCGCACGATGCGTTGCAGTATGCGTTATTAGGCGGTGGCGAGCATAAAACGATGCTCGGTCGAAACGAGAAAATGCAAAAGCCTACAGTCCTTCCCAAGTTTAAAATCTTTTAGTATACTATGGAAATGAAAAAAATTAAATGGTATGTGGTGTTTCGACGCATTAGCCCTACTAAACACCCGACCATGCGAATTTTAAAAAAGTTATTGGACCATAATATTCAACACGTATTTGCGTTACGGACTATCCGCCCGCACACGGTTGCGCTTGATTATACAGGGTTTAATATAAACACTAAACTATACGAAAATCAAACGGCCGAAGAGGTTTTAAATTTTTATTTTAACCGGCCAAAGTATTTAATTGTCGAATATGAAACGACCGAAAAAGACTGTCAATCGGGGTTTCATATTGGAAATATGATACCGGGGTGTGTTAGTATAGTCAAAATGGCGTTAGGAATAACTAATTATGCAATGACCCCGTATGAATTGTACCGGTGGTTAGTAATAAATGGAGGTAGAATATGGGTGGCGGCGGACCAAAATACGACGACTCAGTACAGCGTGAGCAATTAGCAATGCAAAAAGAACAGTTGAAACAACAAGAAGAGGAGAGTCGAGCGCAACGAGAAAAAATTGCGCTTGAAAATACTACGGCTTTATTGGCGTTGCGGCGTGGAACAATGGGGCGACGGTCGCTGTTGTCCACGTCTGAGCGAGGCGTTGTATGAATGTAAAGGAAAAGTTTTTAGCGACGTTCAAAACACTAGAATCTCGCAAGCAGCAATGGGATTCAACGTATGAAGAAGTGTATGAGTATTGTATGCCGCAACGAAACTTATTTAGCGAAGCGGTTAATGGTGCTAAACGGGATAACGCTCAAGTTGTTTTTGATTCAACCGCAGTAAACGGGACTCAAAAATTTGTGTCGAATATACAAAACGTGTTGGTACCGCCAATGAAAAAGTGGGCTCGGTTAAAAGCGGGGATGTTTTTGAAAAACGAGGACGGACAAGACGACGTTGAAATACTTAAACAATTAGAAATTATGGAGAATCGGTTGTTTGAGTGTCTTCATGCGTCGGCGTTTGACCAAGCAGTATCCGAAGCGTTGTATGACGTAGCGGCTGGAACCGGCGCGCTATTGATACGCCCCGGCACAAGTAGGCAACCATTACTAGTCGAAGCGGTTCCGATTGCTAAGCTATACATAGCGACGGGGGCCGATAACACTGTGGATACGGTGTTTCGAAAAATGAAAGTACAATACCGAAACATTATGGACACGTGGCCGGATGCAAAAATCCCAAAAGAAATGCAAGAGGCTTATGCACAAAAACCAATGGACGAGTGCGAACTGATCGAGGGGATGTATCCGGCGGAAGTTACGGCAACCTATATGATCGACGGAGTGCAAAAAACCGAGAAGGTTATGGGGTTTAAGTATTGTATTTTGGCGACCAAAGGTGATCATTTACTTGTGGAGCGCGACGAAGAATTCTTGCCGTGGGTGGTGTTTCGATGGTCAGTGGTTGCTGGCGAATGGTATGGCCGGGGGCCGCTTATGTATGCACTACCCGATATTAAGACGCTTAACAAGTCGATACAATTTGACTTAACCGCAGCAGCGTTGACTGGACAGCCACCGTTGCTTGTTGGTGACGATGGCGTTATGAGTTTAGAGAACATGAAACTGGAACCGGGAATCGCAATACCAGTGTATTGGGATATGGCCGGCCCCAAAATACAATACCTGAGCCCGCCGCCGTATTCTAATTTACAACGGATTATTGTCGAGGACTTGCGAAAAAACATTAACGAGATGCTGTTTACCGACCCGCTAGGCCCGATTGACGCCCCAGTAAAAACTGCTACCGAGCAAACGATTCGCCAGCAGGAATACGCTAATCGATCAGGCTCTTCGTTTGGGCGGCTGTTTCGGGAGCTTGTGGCAAAAACGGTTGACGTGTCGTTAAAATGCTTAGAGAAGGTGATCGACCCAGAGGGCAACCCGATGATAGAGTTAAATATGTTTCGGGTAAATGGGCTTGAGATTGACGTTCAGAGTTTGTCCCCGTTGGCCACGTTGCAAGAAGAGGAAGAAATTTTGAGCCTTATGCGCTATTCAAGGCATATGATGGAGATTAAAGGCCCAGAAATGTTAGAAACGGTTTTAAATACCGCAGAATACGCACGTAAAATTGCCACGCATTTGAGCTTACCGGAGGGCATAGTACCGACCGAGGAGCAATCGGCTCAAATTCAGCAAAATATTATGGCCATGGCGCAAGAGCAATTAAGCCAACAAACGCCACAAGCGGCACCGGAGGTTGGGTAATGATACAGATTCCGTTTAGCGACGAAGAAAAGGCAGTATTACTTCGGCTATTTCGAACCCCAGACGGGCAACAAGCATTACGAATATTGGAAAATAACACGATCGGGAAGCCGGTAATACAAATGGTGCACCCCGATAGTGGGAATACTTTAATGGCAGCAGCACAACGAGAAGGACAGAACAGTGTAGTACGACAAATTAAACGACTTTTAGAGCAAGTGAAAAATAAAGCTAAGGAGGCTAATTAATGTCATTACTTGAAACCCCAACAGAAAGTGTAGAAACCGAAAACGTGCAAGCAGAAAGTGTCGCAACAGAAGCACCAGAAGCAACAGAAGTACAGGCCGAAGTTGTTAGTGCTGAAACGGAAACGGCGGATTTGCTGGGCGGTAAATATAAAACTGCTGGCGATTTAGCGGCGGCGTATAGCGAACAGAGTAAATACATCGGGGAGTTGCGGAAAAACATTAAGGACGTCGAGGATAAATATAAAGTCCCAGATAATTACGATTTTAATTTTGAAGAGGGCGGGCAGCTAGAGAAGTATAAAGGGTTAAGTGAAACATTGGATTTACCATACCTTGCAGACGTTTTTAAGAAAAACGGATTAAATAAAGAGCAAGCCGAAGGGGTGCTTGAAAGTTACCTAGAGTCGATTGAAGCGTCAAAAGTTAAGCCAGAGGACGAGTTGCTAAAACTTGGGCATCGAAAAGAGCAAGTGCTTGGTGAGCTCAATAATTATAAAAAGGGATTGAACGAAGCCGATCAAAAAATACTGGATAGCATCGCTACAACCGGAGAGGCACTGGATTTTTTACACCGGAATCTAGTTAAAGAAAAGCTAACTATTCCGTCGGGCAACGTATCGGCTGTGTCAAAACAGTCGGCCGAAGAGCTTTTATCAGAAGCTAGAAAGTATCAGAAAGAAAATGGTCATCTGTTTGAGGCTTACCCCGCAAAACAAGAAGAGTATTTAGGCAAAATGCGAAAATACTTTCAAGCGGCGGGCATACCGGTTGACAATTAAAAAAAAGTAAGTTATACTGTTTGTAGTTTTTTTATGGTAACCTTTTTTTAAAGCCCGTAAAAAACTAAAGTTGACCCAAACTTTAAATGGCAGATGAGGCCCGCTAAGTGGCGATAACCCAATTCGACTGTTGTACTAGTTGTTAAGAATTGAGGATAAACCATGTCATATAATATTTTAAACACTATCCAATTCAAAACGTTTGAATCGGATGTTCATCACGAATTTATTGAAGAAGGCGGAACATTAAGAAATACGGTACGAGTTAAAACTACTGGCGGCGAATCGCATCAGTTTCCAATTTACGGAGCGATCCGCATGACTGAGCACTCTGTTGGTACCGAAGTTTTACAAAGTAATCCCCCGGTTTCTAAAGTGACCATCACAATTAAACGATACGCTGGGCGTGTATCTTGTGATGATTTTCTAAAAAGCGAAGTTAACTACGACGCAATTGCAGAGTTAAAACCAGCAATTGTCGGAGCGTGTCAGCGAAAAGAAGACCAGATCATCATTGACGCTTTGGTTGCGGCCTCTCCGTCAAAAACTGTTGCTAAAAACATATCTGGTAGTAACGATAACCTAAACGTTGCAATGATTGCTCAAGCCGCTTTATTGCTTGACGAGGACGGGGTACCGGATCAGGGCCGTTACATTGTTGCGAGCGCACGAGGCAAACACCACTTGACTCAAGAAACCGATGTTAAAACGATTGATACGAGCGCAGTCAAAACTTTGGTGAATGGTAGCATCTCTAGCTTTTACGGCTTTGATTTCAAATTCATTGGCAATAACGGAGCAGAAGGTGGATTACCTTTGGCTACTAATGACCGAACAAACTTTGCTTACGTTCGAGATGCTATTGGTTACGTCATGAACCGAGACTTCACTATGCGCGTAGAGTATAACGCAAATACTATTTCTGACGAGATTGTTATGTACTTTTCGGCTCAGGCTGGCGTTATTGATGCGTCTGGTTTGGTCAAAATTACTACTGACGAGTCATAAGGAGGACAGGTAAATGGCATTCGACATTAATTCATTTAAAGCAATCACTCAGTACGGACAGGACACTCCGGATTTGTTTATTTACAGCTCGCCCGATGCGTTGTCTGTAATCCGAGCAGCCGGTTATTTTAATGATCGGTCCGTAAACTTGAAAGTGAACGACATAATTCTTGTTGTGTCTTCAACTGGCGGAACGCCCGTTCACAGCTTCAATGTTGTTAACAGCAACACTGGCGGCGTGGTTGACGTCACTGACGGTTTAGTTATCACAGCTACGGATACTAACTAATAATTATGGCGATTACAGATATTAGCTTATGCACCGCCGCGTTATTATTGATTGGAGCCGACGAGATAACGTCGTTTTCAGACAGTACGCGTGAAGCTAAATTATGTAAATCGCTATATAGCACCACTAGGGATGGCTTGTTACAAAGCCATCCTTGGCGGTTTGCAATTAACCAAGTAGAGCTTAATAAACTAGCGGCTACCCCGCTATATGGTTTCTCGGCAGCATTTCAGTTGCCAACCAACTATTTAAGGTTGATTAAGAAAAACCCACCCACCCTAGATTACGAGATTCATCAGGATAAGATTTATTGTAACGCCACGCAATTGAAAATTACTTATGCGTTTGCGCCGCCCGAGAATAGATTTCCTGCGTACTTTGCTCGTGCGCTTGAGTTTGATCTGGCTCGTTTATTGGCCATTGCGTTACAGGAAGACGCTGATAAAGCGGCAGTATATGGCAATCTATTAAAGCAGCAATTGATTGATGCTAAGTTAATAGATTCTCAAAACTCAGGGGGCACAGGAACATCCCCGGGAACGCAGAGTTACCTTGCGGTTAGGGGCTAATGGCTCGTAAAACAAAACTTATAGCGGCGCAGCGATCGTTTGTGGGGGGCGAGATTAACGCCACCTCCATTATGGATATTCGACGTGAGCGGTATGCCGATTCAGCCAAGCAATTGCGCAATGTATACGTGAGCCCCGAAGGGTATGCGTTTAGGCGAGAAGGGCTAGAATACGTGGCGGCAACGACGTCAAACCAAGAAGCTCGTTTAATTAATTTTGAGTTTAACAATATTCAAACTTATTTGTTGGTGTTTACGGCGGGCGAGTTAAAAGTGTATAAAGACGATGTTTTACAAACGACGCTTACAAGCTCGCCAATCTCAACTTTAACCTTGGACCAAATAAAAGAGATGGACTTTACACAATCGGCGGATACCTTGCTTTTGGTTCACCCCGATGTTCAGCCGATTCAAATTCAACGAACGTCGCATACTGCATGGACAGCGGCCTATATTACATTTGAGCACATACCGGTGTATGCGTTTAGTGGCGTTACTATTAGCGAGCCTGCAACAAACCATTTGACTTTGAGCTCAGCAAGCGGGCGAGACGTAACCGTTACTTCAACGCAAAGTATTTTTAGCGCAGCAAGCGTTAATCAATATGTGATCGGTAAGAAAGGCGGGATATTATTTATTACACAATATGTTAGTGCGACGCAGGTTGTTGGGGACGTGCACGTTGATTTTCCCAATACGTCGATTGACGGCGGGGATTGGGAGTACGAATCGGGTTACGAGCCGGCGTGGAGCGCAAGTCGTGGGTGGCCAGCGAGTTTAACGTTTTATCAATCTCGGTTGTGGTTTGGCGGGAGCAAGGCGCGTCCGCAAACGCTATGGGGCTCGAAGGTTAGCTACTTTTATAATTTTGATATTAATGGCAGTAACGCCGCCGACGCCATTGATGTGACACTGGATAGCGACGAGCTTAATGCAATTCAACGAATATACCCGGGGCGGACGTTTCAGATTTTTACGACGGCTGGGGAATACTACATACCGAACCGTGAGACTGAACCGATTACGCCCGAAAACATCTCAGTGTTACCGGCTACTGGCCACGGAGCTAGTGCAGTTACGCCGGTGTCGGTTGACGGTGCCACGATATTTGTGCAAAACAATGGCCGTGTTATTCGAGAGTTTTTATACAACGACGTGGAAAAAAGTTACAATGCTGCCAACGTGTCGTTGTATTCGTCGCATTTAATTAAGGCGTCTCGCAGTTTAGTGGTGCGAAAAGCGACCAGTACGGTCCCGGCTGATTTTGTGTACTTATTGAATACCGACGGGACGATTGCCGTGTTTAGCGCATTGCGTTCTGTTGGACTGGCCGCCTGGAGTTTGTTTACGACTGAAGGTGAATTTGAGGACATTACCGTTGTGGATGAAACGGTTTATGTAATTGTTAAACGGACAATCAATGGAAGTACGGTACGTTATATTGAGAAGTTTAACGAGGCTGCGTATATGGACGCTTCCAAACTTTCAACTAGCGGCTCGCCTACAGATACGTGGACGGGCTATAACCATTTGGACGGTGAGGCGGTCAAGGTCCGGGGGGACGATTACATATTGCAAAATGTTACGGTGGCCAGTGGAAATTTTACAAGCTCTCAAAAAGTTAGTGCGATTGAAGCGGGGATTAATTTTTCGGCGAGCATAGAGACGTTGCCGGTGGACGTGGATCTTGGCGGGTATTCAATGGCGGGCCAATATCGGCGGCTTGTTAGTGCTCAAATTCGGCTACATAATTCTCGAAACATTCAGGTGCAATTTTTGAATAATACTTATGAGCCGGCGTTTCGGCAATTCGGCGATTTATTCGACTCACCTATCCAAACGTTTTCCGGGTACAAAAAAGTGTATTTAAACGGTGTCGATCGAGAACCAACAATCACCATCACGCAAACAGAACCGTTGGAGTTTATTGTCTTAGGTGTACTAATTGAGGTAAAATAGGAGTAATCATGGCAATACCATTTGTAGCAATTATCGCAGCAGTTTCAGCATATTCGGTGTATAGCCAGTCGCAAGCGCAAGCAAACATGGCTCAGTTTCAAAAACGACAATCCGAATTGCAAGCAAAACAGCTTGAGCTTCAAATGCAAGCTGAGCGAACGCAAGCGGCGGAGGACGAGCTACAACGCCAGCAACAGCTTCGGGCGGTTATGTCTGGGCAGACTGCGGCGTTTGGCTCAGCCGGAGTATCCGGCCGGTCGTTTGAAGCTATTCAAACCGAAGACGTTAGTAAGGTGGCCAGAGCCGATCGCTTGGGTAAATTGTTTACGTCGACCCGAGAGCTTGGGTTGCGAACAGGCATCGCCCAAGAACGAGCTCAAGCTCGACAATATGGTTACGCTGCGGGGCACGCACGAACAAGTGGCCTGTTAGGGGCTCCGTTGGCGGGGCTTACGTCGTACTATTCAATGCGAGGGAGTCGATGAGCTTAGCATCTCGAACACCACGGTACGGGGGCCAAAGCGTGTCGTTACGTTCGGCTCCGGTTCAAGCTCCGTCGGTTACACCGGCTGGAATTGCTGGGGCGGCACAAGCGCAACAGCGTGTACTTGGACTGGCTAGCTCAACACTGGTGGCGTTTCAGCGACAAAACCTTATCGCCCAGCAAGCAACAGACGATTTGTATTTCACTTCGGTTCACTCGGACGCAACCACTAAGGTATCTCAAGTCTACACGGATAATCCAAACCCAGAAGTAGCAAACCAAAAAGCAACTGCATATTTGGACGAGTTGTACGCTCAAGCACCTGAGAAATACCGAGAGCGTCTTCGGGCCATAGGGACGGCAATTAATAATCAGCAGCTGGTTAAGTCTCGAAATACGTTTAGCAAAAACTTACAGCGTGACCAAGCTGAGGCGTTAGACGCAACCAAAACGCAGTTGATTGACCAATTAAAAACGATAGATATTAGTACGCCTGAGGGGCAAACGTTAGCGGGTATCTATTACCAAGAGTTAGACGATCTTAACGAGCGAAAAATTCAAAGTGAGATTTTACAAAAGGGTTATCAAACGCCCGAGCAAGTAGAGTTGGTTGAACGTAAATACGCCGTTGAACGGCAAACTGTAATGGACGAAATTCAAACGTCTCAGTTAGTGGCCTATGCTGTTGATCAAGATGACATGATTGGTTTTATTAGTGCGGTGCAACAGGGCGACACTGGCGTTCAAGAGCTTGATAATTTACCGATGGAGATAAAACTAAAAGCGGGGCAACAAGTTAAGCAAGTGTACGATTTACAAGTACAACAAGAAGCCTACGCTGAAAAGCAGCAAGAAGCGCAACGTGAGCAAACGCAGTTAGTCGTTGGCGAGCAGTTGGTTAGCATGGACCCCACAGACCCCCGGTTTGCTCAAGTTAGCGATCAACTTATTTTAACTGGCGGTACGTTTTCCGAGCGTCAAAAGTTAAGGTCGGTGGTTCGAGAGATACAAACAGCAGCGACTCAGACTGACCCACAAGTTAAACTGGGATTAGTTGTTCGAGTTTATAGTGGTGAGGGAGCCGACGTCCAGAGAGAAATAGCGACAGGAGAGCACGTCGGCCGCTTAAGTGCGGGCGATATGAAAGCGTTATACGATATAGCTGCCGGGCAGAAAAATGAGTTTTTTAATTCAGCGGCTATGAAACACGTAAAGACTCGAATTAGAGAAATTGTTGGAGATGATAAAGTAGACCCAATGGCATTGCTAATGGGCCAAGACAATCTTCGAGTGACTAAGGCGGACACCTTGTTTGCTGAATACATGGAGATTATTGAGCAGGCGTACAAAAACGGAGAGATTGAGTCGACCCAACAATTGCATCAATTTGTTGAGCAGAACGTGTACCCGCAATTGGAAAAAGCGATGGCTCCGGTTGCGTCGACGGATATGCAAACTCGGGAGCAACTTAAAAGCCAATTTGATCGCGGCGATCTATCAAAGGCGCAGTATAAAAAACAATTAAAGGAGCTTGAACGTGGAACCCAATAATGTAGAACAATTTGACTTATCCGTGCAAGACGATATTGCGACAAGCATAGAACGCACCAATACTGGAGGGGACGATGACGCCGAAAAGCAAAAAGAGCGTGAGCGGATTGACGAGCAAATTCGGCGGGAGTTAATCATTGAGTCTCGTCGGGAAGCGTTGGGCGGCCTTGGCGGCGGGGGAGCGTATGACCCATTAGCGAAATCGTTTGACGATCCCGAAGTCGTGGCTAAGGTTATGGACATACCCAAAGGGGCGGTAGCTGGCGTGATGAAAGCAACCGAGTCCATGAAGAATTTAGCAATTGATGTGTTAGCGGCTAAAGTTAAAAGTGAAATAGGCGACCAAGATGTACGGCTTCCCGATGGGGAGACGTTATCACTCGCAGATGTTACCGCCGCCTTTGAGACGTTAAAAGAAAATGTAAGCCTTCAACAAACTACGCCTAAGACAAAAACTGCGGCGGGTAAAGTTGTGGAGTCTATTACTCAGTTTGCTACTGGTTTTGTGCCAGTCGGTCAAGCCGCCCGCGCTGCCGGTGTTGCTAAAGCTGCGGCTAAGGTACCGAAGGCCATAAAAGCGGCGGCTAAAGGAGCAGTCGCTGATTTTATATCGTTTGAGGAGCGAATGGCTTTAACCGAAAATTTAGTTAAGGCGATTGACCCAGAGCTGGCTAAAAAATTACCGGCGTATCTAAAAGAAGACGCTGACGATTCGCCGTTCGAGACACGTTTGGTTAATGCGCTAGAGGGCGCAGGCTTTGGAGTAGCTGCGGATTTTGTATTGAATGGGGTTCGGTCCGTTCGAGAAATGCACAGAGCTCAAAAAGTAAAAAAAATTGTAGACAAAACAATTAAGCCTATTAAAGACAATATTGCAAAAATGCGTAAAGGTTTGGAGGGTTTAGCCGAGAAACAAGTACAAAAAACAAAAGAGGCGGCCAAAAAAACAAGAAAAAAAACAGAAGAAGCGGCGCAACCTTCCGAGGCGGCAAAGCGATTAAAGCAAGCAATAGAAGAGCCACCAAAAGAAACAAAAACTCGGAGCGAGTTAGCAGAAGCCGCCAAACTTTTAGGCGTTACGGTTGAAGACTTAAGAACGCGGGATGCCTATAAAGCGGCCAAGGCGTTAAAGATTGACGAGCAAATTGCGGCAGTCACGGTGATTCAAGACAACGTGAGCCAAGAGTATAACGCAGCGATTAAAGAGCTTGCGCCGCTTATTAAAGCTGGCGATGCGCGCGCCCGAGCCGAAGTATTGGAGTTAGCTACTGATCTTTTTAAGATTGGGCGTACTGCGCAGGATGTTGCAGGGGAAACGGCTCGGGGTATGCAGTTTCGGACTCAGCAGCCAAGCGTGCAGGAATTTAATGCGATTCAAAAATTAATTGCGGATGGTAAGATTAGCGTCGAAGACGAGCAGGATTTAGCCTTGGCCCTTGTGTCTCTAGCTGAGCTTGACGGAGACGTCGCTGGTTTTATGGGCTCCATCGGCAAACAAAAACTTAAAACCGTAAAAGATTGGAACGATTTGATTGCCCGTCGGTTTAAAAGTTTCTTATTGTCCTCGCCCGTATCACTGTTGCGCGACGTGACGTCGGATACGTACCGACATACGTGGGAAGTCGCTGATCGGTTTGCGGCGGCGACGGTAAGTTCGGCTCGACGCGGGGCTAAAGCGGCCAAAGCAATTAAGAACGAAAAAGGCTGGATGGGCTTTACCAATACGGCGTATAGGAATGGCGCGTTTCGGCAAGCTACTGAGCCTACGGATGTTACGTTTGTGGAAGCGAAAGCGTTGGCCGAAGGGTACGCCCAGTATTGGAAGCAAGTCATTGTGGGCACCGGTAAGATCGCAAAATTAAATGCGAAAAAAGCCGCCGAAGCCACAGCAGAGTCAGGGGCGTTTACTGGAGTGAAAACTGGGGTTAAGGGATTCTTAGACGACATGGCAGAAAAAGCAAAGTCGGTGCGGTTAGATTCTAGTACAAAATTAAACGTTCAAGAAACGGATGTTAAAATAGCGGATTTAGTTGGCAAACCGGACAACGTGGCTTTACGGGCCTTAGACTATGCAACAGCTTCGATGGAGCCGGTATTGGGTTTTTACCGCAATAAAGATCACGTTGGGCAAGCGATTGTGTTTCGGGCTGAGCTACAAGCCCGGGCAGTCTCTAGGGCCACAAACGAAGGGCTTGAGGGTGCAGCGTATAATGCCCGTGTTAAAGAATTGACGACCGATATTTGGGAGCAGGAAAACCTAAAAGACTTTTTAGACAAGAAAAAAATCAGCTCGCTAAACAATAAAAAACTGGCTCAACAAGTGGCCGCAGGCCGACAAGCCCGAGCCGAAGCTAAACGGGTCAGCTTAACGGAAGACTTAACTGGCTTCGGTAAAGCGGCGGAGTCGTTAGTCCGAAGTATCCCCGGAGGCGACTTGTTGTTCCCGTTTGTTAAAACTACTTACAATCTTACAAAATATGAATTGGCAAAATCGCCACTCAGCTTGCTTAATGTGCGCGGAGATTCACTAACTCAAAAAGCGTTGTTTGGCGGATCGGCCCGAGAACGCGATTTAGCAATGGGCCGAATGGCTTTGGCTACCGGAATGAATGTATTGGCCTTTAAGGCGGCATATGATGGCCTTATTCGTGGGTCGGTCATTAAAGATCCGGGACAGCGGGCTACTTTAGACAATGCCGGGATGTTTGAAAACTCCATGCGGATTGGTAATACTGTTATTGGCTTAAACGATTTTAGTCCCTTAAGTGCGCCATTTATTCGGGCGGCTAATATTGTAGAGCTGTTTCATTACATGGATGGCGATACGATTGAGGATGACTTAGCCGAAGACATTATGACAGGGATTGCAGCGACGACGCTTGGTATTGCCGATCAAATGGCGAGTTCTAACTTCACAGGACAAATGGGTGATATGTTCAACGTGGTAACTGAGCAAGACGAATACGGTATGCGCCGCATCGGTAAGAGTCTAATTACTGGTTTGACGGTACCCGGGGCGGTAGCGTGGACTACTCGGTTTTGGGAAGACAATGCAAAACAGACCGATACGTTGTGGCAGAGTGTACTTGCTCGGTTAAACCTAGGAGAGGACAAACTTGATAAATTTGGACGACCGATACCAAAACGTTCGACGTCTGTTGGAAACATAATCCCGATTTCAATCACGCAATACGGAGCTAACGACCCACTGGCGATTGAGGAGTTAAACAACGGTACGATTATTCGAAAGCCAAGTCGAATTGTTAGCACCGATTTAGGACAGGCTCGATTAAAGCCAGAGGAGTACAATCGCTTATTGGAGATTATAAGCGAATTAAAAACCTACGACGCATTGGTTAAAATTGTTGACAGCCCGTTTTATCAGTCGTTACCAAACATACCCGCTCAACAAATGGAGAAACTTGGACCAGTGACAGGCACCCGTGGCGGCGTGTTACGGAAAGTGTACCAGCAGAAAAAAGCTACGGCTCAAGAAATTTTGTTATTAGAACGCCCTGAAATTGTGGCACGCTCACGAGAATCTAAACTTGAATATTTTGTAGGCGGCAAGGAAGCACCCGTAACTCGGTTTGCGCCAAATGAGAAATGATATTATACTATAGGAGATAGACCATGGCAAACGTACCCGTAAACGACATAGACCCCATTAATCAGTATGTAGCTACAGCAAGCCAAACAGACTTTGTATTTACATACGTAATTTATGAGACGTCCGATATTAAAGTGTATTTAAATGACGTACTGAAAACTGAGATTACCGATTATACCGTGAAAAAAGCCGACGGGTCAAGCATTACATCGGACGATCTGGCGGATGGCCTAGCTGGTGGCAAGGTGGTTTTTACTTCGGGGCTGACGCTCGATGACAATGTTACGCTTTCCCGAGACATACCCGTGGCTCGAACCACTGGTTTTACTCAATCCGGGGCGTTTGAGTCGGATGCTATGAATTTAGCTTTAAACAAAAGCATAGCCATTCAGCAACAATTAGAGCGGGATTTAAACCGTACGATTCGTCAATCTCCATCGGACACTGGGGCTACTCCGGTTGAGCTCCCACCGCTTAATGAGCGCAAGGGAAAATATCTGTTTTTTGATAATACTACGGGCGTACCCAGCGTAGCCGATGGAGCGTCGGTTGGGGGGTATGCAGTATCAACGTTTGGGCAGGGCCTTATTGACGATGCCGACGCAGCCGAAGCTCAAACAACGTTAGGTATTAGCTCGTTTGCGCAAACGCTTTTAGACGATGCGGACGCTGCAACTGCTAGAGCTACTTTAGCGATACCGGCACAGCGTTTATTGCCAAAGCAAATCACAATAGCCAACGGTACGGATACTAGCCACGATATAGATTTCACAGCCGGTAATTTTGACTTTGACGATCAATCGGGACAGGCTGCTTTATCAGCCATAACCAAGCAGATTGATGCAGCATGGGCAGAAGGGACAAACGCTGGCGGACTTGATACTGGAACGGTAGCTGCGGATACGTTTTATTATTTGTTTGCGATTTACAATCCGACAACACAAACCAGTGATGCGTTGTTTTCAGCAAGTAAAACTAGCCCAACGCTCCCAAGTGGGTATACTAAAAAGAAATATGTGGGGTGCGTAAGAACGGGCGGAGCAGCTGTTATTGCTGGATTTCGACAAGTTGGTAATCGATTTTACTATAGCTCCATGTTTTTCGACATACCGTTTGGAACAGCCCCTACGAGCCCAACAAATAAAACTTTAACAGCCCCCCCAAATACGTTGGCGATGACTACGACGCACTATCGTCACGGGGCAGGGGCTATTTTCTTTTTACTTGTTCCGACATTTTTTGCTGCTAAAACGGCATCTTCGTCAAACTATACCTTTTATGTAGACACTCCAGGGGGGTCAGAGCAATCGAACGACTGGTCTTGGGACATTTTGGTGGATTCTAACTCACAAGTATCTATCGATCAAACAGGAAACGGGATTATTGTTTTAAGAACGTTTGGATTTATAGACCCAGAGTTATAAAGGATACATTATGAATTACTTAATAAACACGCAATCAAACGGTATTTTTGAATACGATCAAGATTACTACACTTTATCTAAAAACCTACGAACGGAACCTTGGAGGCAAGCAACGGCGCAAGAAGTCAAACCGTACTTGGTTGATAAACACATCCCGTGTATTAAAGACCAAGCGCACACTCGTATTACGGCGATTTATCCGATCACAAAGCAGCTTAACTTAATTTACGCGCAAGCGGACAACCTAGCCGAGTACACGACCATGGTTGCGTTTATTGAAAAGATTCGTACTAAGTCAAACGAGTTGGAAGCAAAAATCGCCAAGTATACTATTAAGCAGTTAGAAACATTTAACTGCGCAGATGACAAACACTGGACTGATTAATGGCTCACTACTCTCGGGATATCATACAAACCTTTACTACCGAGACGGGGCAACAACCGCTAATTTATTTGCAAGGTAACGCTAGAGCCACGGTGCGTATTGAGGGTGGGTCGTCGTCAGATAACATAAACTTGGAAGCGGTATTGGTTTCAACAAACCCACAGATTCGGGACACTATTGCGACCAACGTGTTAGCAGGCGTTAGTGGCAACGTGTGGATTAAAGCAACGTCGGCTCCGTTGGTGGCGTTAGGTATCAATATCATCACCAATGCCTCAACAAGCATAACATTTAGCATACGAGTTTCGGAGGTAGTATAATGCTGGAGGACTTATTTGTTGGCGCAGACTCCCCGATCAAGGGGCAAGTGGACACGTTTGCAGATTTACCGGCTACTGCGGAGCTTGGCGATCTATTTGTTGTCAAAACAACCACAGGCGTTATAGGCGTTAACCGGAAGATAAAAGGCCTTTATCGGTGGGATGGTGCGGCGTGGGTGTTTGCGGACGGTATAGAAGCCAACAAGGTAATATATAACAATGCGGATTCATCGCTCACCTCTGGCACCGTTAAAGCGGCCATTGACGAACTGGATACTAAACGCCAAGACGCCAGTAATCTCACAAGCGGTACAATAGCAGAAGCTCGCCTCCCGGCAATAGATGCCGACAATACAACGATTACCAATTTAGAAGTTGATAATTTAAAAACCGGGGTGTTAGATACAGATTTAACAACGGTAAGCGCAAACGATGACACGTTGGCGAGTGCTAAAGCAATTAAGGCGTATGTGGATGCTAATGCTGGGGGTGTTGACCCAAGAGATTCTTTTACGCAAAATGCTGGGCAATACATAGGTACTGAGGGCATTCGTGCTAGAGACGTTGGTGGTATCGCCATGATGAACAATGCTGGTACAGCAGGTGTTACAGTGGCCGATAATGGTGACGCGGATATTACAACCAAAATGACCGCAAGCGAAATCAAGGCACGTAACGTCAACGGACTCAAACTTCATGATGACGGTGGAACTGGATTATTAGTTAAAGACGGCGGTGACGTTGAAGTTGACACTAAGGTTTCAACAACTACTATACAGGCAAAAGACGCGAGTGGTTTGCAATTGTTGAATGATGGGGGGGACGGAATTTTTGTTGATGATGGGGGTAATGCAAGGGTGAGTGGGAAACTAGGAATAGGAAAGGTTGCAACGGATACCACTATTTTAGATATGGAACGATCTGAGACAGGTGGAGGAGGGTTGTCAATTCGCGTTAACAATTCAAATACAAGTAGTGGCAGCAGTCATGCAGCCCTTGTATTACTCGGCAATAATGGAGCCGTTCAAGCACAATATTATGCAGATGGGTTTGGAGGAACTGCTTATTTACGGACATACACAAACCACCCGATTTCAATCGGAACGAATAGAACAGAGCGCATGAGAATTGAAGCAGGTGGGAATGTTAAAATTATTAATCAATTAGGGATAGGAAAAGACCCTAGCCAATATGCAGTATTGGATATGGAAATGGCGGTTACATCAGGTGCTGGGGCTGGGATTAACTTAAAAAATACAGCGAGTGGATCTAGTTATGCTGTATTAAATTTGCATGGAAACAATGGGGGAGTTACTGGACAGTATTATGCGGGGGGCGGTACTGCTGTTTTAAGAACGTACACAAATCACGGCTTAGTTTTTGGAACTAATGCAACCGAGCGTGCGAGAATAACTAACGGAGGGAACTTTGGGATAGGAACTTCAAACCCAAGTCAAAAATTACACGTTGTTGGCAATGCCATTGTAAGCGGCTCATTATCGAAGGGTTCAGGTTCATTTGACATTGAACACCCGGACCCAGCAAAAAAAGATACGCACCGATTACGTCATTACTTTGTGGAGACCCCAAGCGCAGGGGGCAATATTTACAAGTACCAGCTTGATTGTAAGGAAGGCGAAAACTACATTGACTTACCTGATTACTTCCAACACCTTAACACAGATAGCCTTGTTTGGGCTAACGCATTTAAACATTTTGGCCGAGCATGGGGCGAGGTTATTGAAGGCGGCAAACGTGCAAAAATAGTGTGTGAGCAATCCGGCACCTACAATATTTTAATTTTTGGCGATCGAAAAGACAAATTAGCAGTAGACGAATTCACCAAATACGGTGTAGAATATAAGGTGGACAGCACCAAGGAGCAAACAATCAATGACAATTAAAGACATAAAAGACAATCAAGAATTATTAAACGCGTATAACAATATGTTAACTGCGCAGGATGCGCTAAATAATATCGCAATTCAGCACAAAGCTGAGTTAAGTACCTTAAAAGAAAATTTAAAAACCGCAATTGCGTTACTTATGGCTAACCCACACTACCTAGACGTAGCGGCCGAAAACGAAAAAACCGAAATACAAACACTACTGGATTCATTAAGTTAGCATAAAAGTAGGCAACTTTTTACTAGACAGCAATTCAAACCACGTGCGATAATACAGATTGTGTGGACCAGTATGACAAAAGAAAATTAGATGACGTATCAGAACGAGCCCACAAACTTGAGATTCGGGTAGCAGAGATGGCACGCGAATTATCACACACAAGCCAATTACTAGATGAATATCGAAAAAACGTTAAGACAATTGTATTGCGAATTAACGCAACTTTTATAACTGGATTGTTGAGCGTTATTGCTGCCCTTATGAGCGCGCTGTACTATAAATAATAAGGAGATAACTATGACAAAATTTTTTAAAACACTATACAAAGTTTTACTTGCCGCTTCGGGAGCAGGCTCGATTGGACTTAGCGTTAAGTATTTAGACGACCCCCAAGGTTTGGCGTTGGCTATTACCGGAGGGGCGGCCATTGCCTCCACGGTGTCCTCAGCCGTTAAAGATAAAAACTTTAAAACGGTTATGAATTTAGTAAACGTCATTGCTTGTAATTTAGACAAGGCACAAAATGACCCATTTGCTAACTCTTAATCGGGAGATAGAAAGCAACCGAGGGATACTAGGAACGATACACACTTCGGACGGTGCCGAGGTGTGTAAGACTTTAGAACTCCCGTGGCAGCGTAATATGCGGAATGTGTCGTGCATCCCGTGTGGGCAATACAACGTTACTAATTATACCAGCGTGAAATACCCCGAAGCGTTTGTCGTGTTAAATGTTCCGGGGCGATCGGGCATACTTATTCATGCGGGTAACTTTATATCGGATATTGAAGGGTGTATTTTAGTCGGCAAAGAATGGGAGTTTATGGGGCACCCCCGGCAATTGGCGGTGTCGTATTCTAAAAATACACTTAATCAATTACTAGCGACATACCCTACAGGGTTTAAATTGGAGATTGTCTGATGATAAAAAAAATACTATATGCAATTGGTTCCGCAATACTGGCGATATTCGGGGTTAGTCAACTAGCAATCTCAGAGTCTACTCAACTAGAGGTTTTGAAAGTAACCAAGGTGCATGACGGGGATACGTTTAAAGTAAATTTAAACTGTGATTTAGATTTATTTTGTCGAGAAATCCCTATCCGACCAACAGGCTACGATGCGTTTGAGTTAAATGACGCTGAGAATAAAGCCGACGCCATAGCTGCTCGGGAGCAATTAAGGGACTTATTAGTTAACGCCCAGCGTATTGAATTGAAAAAGGTTAAGCGAGGAAAGTATTTTAGGCTAGTGGCTGACGTCTATATAGACAACGTAAAGCTCAGTGACATCATGCTTGACACTGGCTTGGTTACGCCCTACGACAAATAGTCTAGTCCGTAGTACAAGATGGAGATGGCATCGGCTTCGTTGTCGTCTTCTGGGTAATGGCCTAGTTTACGCACACTATCCATAACTTTCTCTTTACCAGCGGAGCCAGTGCCTGTAATAAACTTCTTGATCGTTTTGACGCCCACGCCTTTATATGAGATACCGTGTTCTAAACAAAAACAAGTTAACACGGTTTTATAGCCGCCATACATATGGGCGGCGTCGGGAGCTTGGGACTGCCTTACTTCCTCATAAAACACTTGGAGCTTTTTGAGATCAGCGTTTTTAAAGTGCTTAGTTAAAAGTTGTTTCAAACATTTATTAAAAGTTAGAAACCGTTGGTCGTAAGAGTCGAACCGACTGGGGGCTAGTTTAAATACCCCAGAGTGTACACGGTTATTATGCTTTAATGCCCAGCCACAAGTAGTCCCCAAGTCTAAAGTAAGTATAGAAGTTTTAATCATGGGGCCCAATAGTTTGTCCGAAAAGATTTAAAAGCTGTAAACATTTATCGGGCCTAGTACGCATTTGGTAGCATATTTTATCAAGGCATAGACGTTATAAATACCAAACGCATACTAATAGTGTACCATAGTTTGACTATTTTTTAAAGTATTATCATAAGCTAGTAAATCTATCTTGCATAACACGTCTTCTTCTTTTTAACGGCTCACCTTGAACTTCTTCATCGCACATTTCATTTAATTCATCCTCCGATTCGAAAACGGCAAAAGGACTTCCAAAGAACTTTATTTCTCCTTTGTTTTCACCTAATGTACCATCGGGCTGGCGACTATAAATCCAGTAACGACCAAACTTTCCAGTTTCAGCCTTAAACCACCACATTAAAAAATACTTCTCGGTAACAGCACTTAAGTTTTTTTGTAGCTCTGTTGGCACGTTGTATTTTTTAATTAATTCTTCCAATTTTTTCCGTTCCTCTGTTTTTTCAACGGTCTCACAACTCCTCCAAGGCAAGGCTGGCTTGCCATAGTCCTCATAAAGAGTTTTCAAGAACGGGATAAATGATATAAATATCGCTATTAAAGAAATAAATATCGCTATTAAAGAAATATCATGCAATGTCATAGTTAACTCCTATTTCTTAAACCGTTTACCGACCCAACCTTCGACGTCAATAGGCATTCCCTTTGCCCACGCAGGCACCTCAGCCATGATAGCTTCATACTCTGACAACGACTTGGTAGCGTTGTCCGGGACCTCACACACTACCTCGTCGTGTACGTGCATGACTATATCATACCCGGCATCCTCTAGTCGTAGCATGGCTTCGGCTAATAAGTCTCGGGCAATCGCTTGTGTAATATTCTCCACTAGCTTTCCGCCGTAGGTGTCTATCTCAACCCACTTGGCCCCCTTCTCTCGGGAACCATAATATAGTATCTCATAGCTCTCACCGCCCCATGGGGTTTCCTTAGCTCGGAGCCTAGCTTTACGATACGTCAAGCTCCGACCGCTCGGTAGCTTACAGTGTAAATTACCGTCGTGCATAAACCATGTGACTTTCCCCGCAGTCACAGGCTTACCATACCGAATGGCGTTTGTAGCAG
>Ga0222715_10001755_pt1 | contig 20400 bp, 20 predicted proteins | sample C33_9DmetaG_FD_165056 | JGI IMG/M metagenome (GOLD analysis project Ga0222715, IMG submission 165056) | Estuarine water microbial communities from San Francisco Bay, California, United States - C33_9D | ecosystem: Environmental > Aquatic > Marine > Unclassified | place: USA: California... | reverse complement strand
TCACGGTAATTGGTGCTGAATCTGCATTACCATATTGGTCTTCCCAACCAATGTTTGCAGTAAGAGTTGTACCATCGGTATTACCACTACCACTAATATCAGTTCCAACAGTTAATACACCCGTTGATGAGTTAACTGCAACAAATGGGTTATCGGATGTGAAGTTTTGTGCAATTGGTGACCCATAACTTGGTGAATACGTTACACTCAAAGTTTTAGCAGTACCAATACCAGTTGTAGTATTTGTAATACCATCACCACTTGTAGCAGATTCAATAATAAACAAGTTACCAGGTGCGGTCAAAGTACCGTTATCGGCTTGTGCGATTGTGATATCATCTGTATACACACCAGTTCTAAATCCATGTACATCTTTAATACTTGCTGTGAACGAAATAGTTCCTGCCGATTGGTCACCATTTGCGTATAATCCAAAGTTGTTAGACCCATCGTATGAACTTGATAAGTTAGAAGCACTTACACCTGTTAATACAAATGATGAAATATTCAAAGCATCACTTTCAGTATCAGTCCACTTTATAGTAGATAATAGATTACCATTGGTTGCTTGGTTAGTGTTTCTATTTGTAGAAGTAAGTTCGGCAGCAGAAGGTGCGTTATTAATTGCAAGATTTACAGTAATAGTTTGAGGCCCACCAACATTATCATATTGGTCTCTCCAAGTAATGTCTGAAGTAATTGTTCCTGGGTATATGTTTACACTACCACTAATCGAACTACTAACTGTGAGATTACCACTACTATTTACCCCAATATATTCGTTTGATGAAGTAAATGATGCGACTGCGGCTGAATTGTATTGTGGTGAGTAAGAAACTCCCAAGTCACCTTGAGTTCCAGTTCTACCATTTGTTCCCAATACAATATTATCACCAGTTGTTGCCGATTCGATTACATAGAATGTACCATTTTCGGACAAACTACCAGTTGGTGCTTGTGCAATTGTAAATGATGTATTTTTTTCACCTGTACGGAACCCGTGTTCATCTTTAATACTTGCACTTACATAATAAGTTCCTGCTGCAAGATTTGATGTTGGTGTAATTGTGTACTCATATGCACCATCCCAAGATGATGTAATATCTGCATCACTTGAAAATGTAAATGTATTGTGATTTAAAGAATCACTTTCAGTATCAGACCAAGTTAAAGTTAAAATTGTATTTGATGGTCTTGCGCCATTTGTATTTAAGTTTGCACTTGTCTCGGAATACGTTCCGATTGGTGCAGAATTTTCTACAATGTTTAATGTATGGTTTCTATATTGTTTAGTAGTATAAAATAAATTTTCAGATGCTGTAATTTGAATTGCAATAGTATTACTACCAGAATATGGAGAACCACTAATATTAGTATCAATTTCTAATGTAGCACTTGAACCCGTATATGCTGTTGAACTATTATCTGCAAATCTAACATACCCACTTGGAATTGTATTTACTTCCCATCGCTGAGATACAGCAGAGGTGAATGTTACGTTTGATATAGTATATCCATTAGAATTTGTTGTTAGATTATCACCTTGAACCGATGATTCTAATGTATAGTATGTACCACCATTAGCGCCAATAGTTGATGCGGCGTCATCTGAAATTGGAATTGTAATTAATGCACTTGCGGTATCAGCATTATATGCATCGCCAACATTAACTCTATAAACATATCGGTTTGCAATATCAGAATTTAAAAATACTGATGACCTACGGGTAACTGCGCCCGCAATGTTCATTTGGAATGCGTCTGCGGTTGGGTCGGTTAAAGATGTACCTCCAAGAGAAGAGGTAATGTTTGGGTTTGAAACATTACTTCCAGAATGTGCTGATACTAATGTGAAATTTTTATAGTAAATTGTGTTTGCCGGATTACTATTATCCGTAGCAGATATACTACCGGCAGAAGTACTATCAGATGAATTTTCATTAACACCTGAAATTGTTTGGTCTTGGATGCCTGGACCCAAGTTATCAACCACCTCAACACGATATGGTAGGTATGTAATATTAGGAACATCATATCCGGCTTCGTAATTTGCATCAGATGCGGTCAATACAAAAGAGTATGATGTTATGTTTTCATAATCTAAAGAAGATGTTACTTGAACAAGGTCAATGTATTTTGATACGCCAGTAGTTCCAATTGTAAATGAAAAATGGTCAGTACCTAAACTACCAGTTCTAATGGTCAAAGCATCACTATCAGCATCAGTAACATAAACTCTATATTGTGTTTTAGTTGCAGCACTTGATGATTCATCTAATGATGCCGTAAATGATGTAATTGTGTTTCCACTCACACCATCAATTCTAAATACTGGTGCTGAATTTGGAGTTACACGAATATAAATTGTTTTTTCTACCGTGTTGTTTTGACCATCAGTTACTTGAATCAAGAATGGATGTGAACCGGAACCAGGAGTATTGTCCGTATTCATTGCTCTACTTGATGACGCTACAGCTCTAACAACACCAGCAGTAGATACTTCAAAGAAATTATCAGTATAACCACTTTGGATTGCCCAAGTTTGAGTATCACCAGGCGTAACATCTGTTGCGACAAGAGTTCCAATCAAAGCACCACTGCCGGTAAATTCTGGAATTGTAAATCCATGAGATGTAATTACCGGTGGGTCACCAAATGAACCACCACCGCCACCAGAACCAAATCCGTATAGAGCTGCAGATGCAGATACACCTAATCTAAAGTGTGTTGATGATGTATCAATAGAAATTACATTTGATGTAATAGAAATACCATTACCGGCCGTGTAAGTTTCACCACCACCAGCACCAAATCCTGCTTCAGCTGCTGAACGAGATACCTCGGTATCAAAGTCAGTAATACTTGAAGTTGTGATTGGAAGTATTTGGTCTGAACTTGATACGAGACCACTTGGCACATTGATTAGACTATTGAAGTCACTTGTCCCACCACCAGTACCGAATCCACTTGCAGCAGCTGATGCTGAAATATATGAATCGGTGATTACATCCGTAATTTGGGAAGACCCACTAACTAAACCACTTGGTTTGCCTGTTAGTTCAGTCCAAGTCGAAACTCCAGCGGAACCTGTATTGATTGTGATTGTAACTGCATTACCACTATTTGTAGCGGTTACTGCGTTACCAACAAAATCTAAACTACGCACATTTTCTGAAAGAGTGACTCCCTCATCTGATGCTGTAATAGCCAAACCACTACCACCACTACCACCACCAGAAAGTGATGATAAATCAACACTATTACCACTTGAAATGGTTAAAGCGTTTGTGGCTGAATTAAATGAAAGTGTTTGTGCATCCGAACCCGTATTGTCGTTTGCAGCGAGTTCATTTATTCGAGAATCAAATGATGCCGAATCATTGGGATATATATTTTCTCTAAAGTTATTATTAGCTACAATAGAGTTTTTCTGGAATGCAGAAATGGTGGCCGGTTTGTTTTGTATAGTTCTATAATCTATTTGACTGGATGCAGATACTACACCACTTGGTAGATTTGAAACAACCTGAGCCGAAGATGAAATAACACCATTAGTTGATGTAATATCACCAGTAAATGAACCACTAAATGAGCCGGTATAGTCAAATGGCATATATTTCTCCGATAATTAAAATACTTTCCCTCACTTAATAAATAGTGAGAAAATTAACGGAACTACTTAATATGAATACAATAATCGTAACACCTCATCCAAAGACTCATGTCTGTGGTTATCTTTTAGGGTCGTTGTATATACATATTGAGAATCTTTTAACTTTGGCACATCGTGAACTGCTGAATCATTATTGAATTTTAAATCAATTTGTTGACCATCTCCACAAAGTATCATTCGAGAGTTTTTTCCCAATCTACCCAAGACCATTCCAAGTTGTTGTTTGGTCAAGTTTTGAAACTCATCTACTATAACTATACAATTATCAAAAGTTCTCCCTCTAAAGTGAGTTAAAGATACCAATTCAATATCTTCATTCTTTTCCATCTTTTCCAAAACTTCAGGTTTGTTGTAAACCTTTCTCATATTGGAACGAATTGGAACTAACCAGGGTTCCATTTTTTCTTCCAATGACCCCGGCAAGAATCCGTTATCTTCATTTGAAACTGTTGGTCGTGTTATAACGATTTTATTTACTTCTCTTTTAAAGAACAAATCCAATGCAATTTGAACTGCCATTAAGGTCTTACCACTACCGGCCTTTCCTAATATAAAATTGAATGGATGATAAAGTATTTGTGATTTCGCTAACTTTTGTTCTTCTGATAATGAAAGTGTGAACCTAATGTCCCCCTTTGGTACTCTCTTCTCTACGTTTTCAGGCATATATCATTCCCTTTATGTTATGTAACGGACTTTGGTATAAATATGATATAAACCAATAAAAAAGGGGAGCCGAAGCCCCCCTTTAATAAAGATTATGTTAATCTCTCAATTAAGAGAAGATTTCCAAACCGTGAACGTATACTTTACCGTAGAACTCACCACGAACCATTTGCTTGGCGTAACGTGTCATTACACCTTTTCTTGGTTGGAAGTTTTTCGGGTCGTACACCAACGGAGTCATGATTAATGGAATGTATGGAGCGTAAACAGCACCACTTTCCAAGAATTGTGAACCTTTGAAGCCCATCAAGATAAGGTTTTCTTGCATATATGGGTTCTTGTAAACTTGGTAGCGATTAGCGAATGAACCTACTTGAGATACACCCATTGCGAATTGCATTTCGTTACCAGTACCTGAAGCAGCAAATCCTGGGATAGACTCAAGAACAGTAGCTACATCTGGAGAAACAACCATAAAGTTAGCGCCACCTCTCATTGTTTTGGTGTGAATTTGGTTAGAAACTCTTTGTAATTGAGTACCAAGAGTCTGGAACCATTGTTGTTGAGTGTATCTCTCAACAGCAGCATTCAAGCCAGAAGAAGTGAAACCACTACCATTCCAAGAGTAACCGATACGAGCTGACCAGTAACCAGTAGTCAATGCGTTTTCTACCAACATATCCAAGATTTCGAGGTCGATTTCTTGTGAGATGTATTCAGACAACATTGAAGTCAATTCAGCTTCAGCATCGATTGAGTGGTATGCGTTCAAATCTTGAGCAAATTCAGGAGTCCATTGTGCTTTCAACTTACGAGTCTTAGCAACGATTGGCACAGAGCGAAGCTCTACGTTCAATTCTGGAATACCCAAATCAGTTTCAGGGTTTTGACCGAAACCAGCAGTAGTTTGTTCGAAGTCACCACGAGTGATGTCAGTTGGTTGCTTTTGGAACTTAACAGTAGCGTTACCGGCCAATGCTTCAGTAGAAGAACCTTTTACTACGAATACTACATTAGCACCTGACAATTTAGTGTATGCAGGGTAGTACTCGGTAATGGCAGATGCTTCGATAGCGAAAGCACGAACACCTTCAGAGTCGTAACCACTCAAATTAGCAACAGGAACAGCAACAGTGTAAAGGTCAGAAGACGCCCATACTGATGCAGAGAATGCTGAATCGTAGTTGATGTCACTCAAAGATGCCAACGATGCAGTTACACAAGATGCTTCAGCAACAACTGATGCAGTATCTTGGATAGTGTAACCAAAACGACCAGCACCATAAAGACCTTCAGAAGCCTCATTAGCAGTTTCGGTGATACCGAATACAGAGTCAGTTTGTGAGTCTTTACCAGCACCTGTTTCAAATCCTGGCTGAGCAGTACCATACTTGAAATCCAAGTAGAATACAAGACCAGAAGGAAGGTTCATAGGTTGTACTGAAACGAATTCTTTAGCAGCGATTTCGCTGAAAATTCTTCGTACCAATGGAAGAGCGACACCAGCCCACTCTTCAGAGTTTGCAGAAGTACCAGTAGCAGAAGCTTCAGATACTAATTGTTTTGCTTGGTTTTCCAACAATGTAGCGATTCCAGCTCTTTCGAAGTCGGTAGTGATACCTTCCAAAAGACCTGTTTTTTCCCACTTACCTACAAGGCCTTTGGCCTCTTCAGACATTTTCTTGTTGAAACCAGCAGATTCGTTTAATAATGAATTTGTGTTCATCTTATTAATCCTTTTCTTTAGGTTTAAAATTATTTAATCAAACCAGCAAGCTTCTTAAATCTATCAGCTACTACGTTACCTTCAGAAATGATTGATTTCTGCGGTGCGCTTGACTTCATAGGTTTAGATGCAAGTGATTCTTTAACAACTGTTTTAGGTTTTTTAGCAACATTTAAGTTCTCACCCAATGTAGCGAATACCAATTTTACTTCTCTTAAAGATGCGGCTCTATCGAAGTTCTCGATAACTTTCATCTTTTGGTTCTCGTTCAAATCAAAAGTTCTGAACAACTTGTTAGTGTAAAGAAGTTTAGCGTTCAAAAGATTTACTTCGTTGATAGTGTTCTTCAATGATGTAATAACATTGTAAGCTTCTTCCAACTCGGTTTCTTTTTCTTCGTTCCAACCTTCTTCAACAGTTTCCTCTTCTTCAGAAACTTCTTCTTCATCAGCCATTTCTTTCAATGTAGAGATGATTTCTTCCAAAGACAATTCTTCATCTTCTTCTTCAGTCAACTCATCATCATTTTCAATGTCAGATGAATCAAGTTCCTCTTCAAGGTCTTCTTCTTCAGATACTTCTTCAGCATCTTCTTCTTCAGATACTTCTTCATCGCCCAAAGCAGCTTCCAATTCAGCGATTACTGATTCCAAGTCCAACTCATCTTCCTCTTCGGTCATTTCATCTTCCTCTTCATCCATCATCTCTTCCATGTCGGCTTCTTCTTCTTCAGAACCCTCTTCTTCAGAATGCATTTCCTCTTCGTGAGACTCGATTTCATCAGAAGCGATATCAGATACCTCTTCTTCTTCATCAGAATCTAACTCTTCTTCAACCTCTTCTTCAGATGCCATGTCCAATTCTTCTTCGGTTTCCATCTCTGGTGCCATTGAATCTTCCATTTCATCTTCTACTTCTTCTTCATCTTCTAACTCTTCAGCGAGTTTGTGAGAAAGCATAGATTGAAGTTTTGGAGTAAATGCCTCTTCGAGAGCCATCTTAGCGTTTGCTAATGCAGTTTCCTTTACGGCCTTGGCATCAGCGATTGCTTCTTTTAACAAATCTGATTTCATTTGTTATCTCCTAAATTAAACTTTTGGATAATAAGATTATTGGGAATCTTAATAGAATATAAATTTCAATAATGATAATCACTCATTAGGGAGTGATATTTTTTCTAATAAATATGGGACTATTTTCCGAAACGATAGAGTGTTTACTATTAATAGTCTTCTCTTCTTCTTCGTACCCACTCAGCTCTGATGGCGTCATTCATCTTTTTTCTACGAGCCGTAGTTGGTTTTGTGTATTCACGATTGTGTTTAACGTAATCAATGATACCACTATCTTTCATCATACGTTTCCACTTACGAAGTGCGGCTTCAACATTACCATTGATAACTCTCACACCATTTGCGTGACCATAGAGGAATAACTCCTCTCTTTCTTTTCTAACTTTTTGTTCTGCCATTTATATAACTTTTTTACAAAATAAAACGGACATCACTCAAAGTAACATCCGTTTATAAATATAGAGTTAAATTTAATTAAGATATATGTAGTCATCATATTTATCAGAAACTAACTTTTGTCGTATTCGTTCAGGTGATAAATTAAAATATTGTGAAGCTTCTTTTATTGTTTTAAACTCAATACCTTCACATTTGATTGTATTTAATTCAAATCGGATTGCATTGTTCCAAGTTTGTTCCATTTCACTATAAGACACATTATACTCATCTGAAGATACTCGTTTCCAATGAATCCAATTTTTAGAGTTTGAATCCACCCACGTTCTAACATTATTTTCAGTTATATTACCAAGTAGTTTAGTTATTTGTGATGTTGATTGGAATAAGGCCCCATCTATATCAAATTGTATGTTAGGTTTTTTATCAATCCCAAGTATATTCCAATCCTTATATTTGTATTTAGTTGACATACACCTACGCTCTACTTCACTTGCTACAAGTTTGTTTGGTTCAATATCTATTGCAGCTTCTCTATATGACTTATACTTCTTACCATCTATCTCACAAACATATGTTCCATCCCATTCAATGTCTTCGGTTGCAAGGTCTGGGTTTCCTTTTACAAACATCAAAACATTCTGATGAGTTGATGCTACCTTTCTATTACGATTGAAGTATACGTTGGACATTCTGCCGGATTGTTGAGATGCGTTTATCAACACAACATCGTTATAGTAATGAAACCCACATTCTTCAGCAATCCTAATGGTAGATGGAACAAACCCCTTATATTTACCAATCTTATAATTGCCAGTAGTCAATCTATCTCGTATCTCACTCACAACAATAATAAAGAACCTATTGTCTTTTAGTTTATCATATGATTTTTGTATGATTGATTTGTATTTGATAAGAAACGTATCCCAATCCATATTGGATAAGTCATTTGGATTATCGGAATATATTTCCAAGTCGTGATATGGTGGGCAGGTAAATACCAAATCATATTGGTCTTGTAGTGTATCTAACACTTCTTCACTATCACCACAAATCCAAGTTGGTTTATTGGATTGTAATTTGTTTGCGTCTATTTGTTCTTTGGATAATTCTACGCCTGTATACCTAAACCCTAACTCTTCGGCTACAATACCCCTAACACTTCCACCTGCAAATGGGTCAAGGATTGAACCTGATGGTGGGATAAACGAAGTGTAGATGGTTTCACATAAGGTAGCATCAAATATAGATACAGTATTATCATCCCAAAACCTTGATTTAGATATAGTATCCTCTCTACCAAGTTCCGATTGAATATTGTATTTTTGTATCCACCATCTCTTTCGGGCTTGCCATTCTTTCTTTCGTGTATCTAATACTGATAAAAATCCATTCATAAGTTACAAATATACAAAAAAGGTTTGGGATTACCAAACCTTTCTTATAATTAATATGTAAAAATTTTACTCTCCTGGAAAATAATCCATATTGTCAATGTATTTTGATTCAATACTGGCTAAGTTTTTTCTATAACCCGTTAACTCTTTTTGATTTTGTTTCATCAGTTCTAATTGAGATTTAGCAGTTTTTATATCACCTTTAGACCTTGCATCAAAGTATGGTTGGGCCAATTCTTTCTGCTTTTCTTCGAGTTCTTTAATTTTCTTAATAACAGCCACATACTTAACATACATTTTTGGAACTCGACTTTCATTAACCGACTCATTAGTATCGGTAGATAAGTTATCTAAACCTTCTTTAAAATCTCCAATCAAATTTCCCAATTTTCTTTGAGTTTTTGGGTCAAGTTTTTTGATGTCTTTGATGTGTTGTTTGATTACCTTTGAAACATCAACTGAAAAGTTTTGTAAAATTTGCATCTTATCCATTACTTTACCTTACCCTTTTCAATATCTCTTTCTAATTCTTGACCAGCACCAAGTACATACATCATTGCAGTTTTGATATCAACATTCATATACTTCATAATCTTTTTAACTGCCATCAAAACAATTCTCTTTTCTTCAGTAGAGTAACCTTCCATAATAGAAGTCAATTTCATCGATTTGTTACCTTCTACTTCTTCAAAGTATAAATCAGACATAATGTCTTTTAGTTTTGGATTCTTAACATCAAAGTTAAATTTTTCCAAAGCTCTTCTTGCTTTCAAAGCGTTCTTAACTGGAATTACAAAGTATCCCATTTTTTCACCACCCATTTTCTTAGCAAGTTTTGCGGCCTGGTCTTTCATACCTTGACCCATTACATTACCATTCTTTGGGTTAACAACTGTATACTTTGATTCGTTTACTGATTCTTCGGTGAAGTCTTTTGCGTTTTCTTTATCTTCATCATCAACTGAAGTTACCTTGTATTTTTTACCATCAACTTCAAATTCACTATCACCAGCAGCGATTGCCTTTGCTCTTGCGGCACCAAACTCGTTACCCTCTTCCATATCAGCTTCTTTTTCTTCAGCTTCTTTGATTTCGTAGTATTTACCAAGAACTTCACCCATCTCATCGTAACAAGACTCAAGTCTTTGTTGTAGAACATTTACTTCTTTGATGGTATTTGAGAATACTTTGAATGACTCATTCATAGACTTCATATGTCTATTAACAGTCACCTTATCAAACCAATCGCCTGTTTCTTCAAGAGTTACCTTTTGTGCAGTTTCTACGATACCTTTAATTGATTCGTATACTTCAGCCAAGTTTCCTGTACGATAGATTGATTCACCAAATCTTTTGTATTGAGATACGGCTTCAAGGAATGCACGTTTTTCTTCGTTAGTCATTCCTTTTTCTTCCTCTTCACCAACATTCATTCTTTTATAATCTAAATGTTGAGATTCTTTAAGTAAGCTTTTCAATTTCATTATTTTACTCCGAAATCACATTCACAATAGCCACCAACTTCACAAATGATTTCTCTCATAAGGTTGTTAGCTTTCTTGTATTTATAAGTATTGTTTTTAATGGTAACCGACTCATTGATTACACCTTCGTTTTTTGGAGACATAAATGCACCATGAGTTGATGGATTAGATACAAAATCCCAACAAATCAAATCAAAGTCGTTTTCAACTGCAACAGTATCTTCACCGATTTGTTTTACTGAACCCATACCTCTTGATGAGATACCAACAGTACAACCTGCTTTAATGAGTTCTTTAAGAATGTTACCCGTAGGTGTGTTGAGAATTTCAACTGTACCTACTACATCATCACCCTTCCAATAAACATCACGAACGATGTGTGATGTGTTCTTTAATTCTACAACGGCAGATTCAGGATGGTCGAGTTCTCCGTAAGCACGATTCTCTTTAATTTCACGACCCTTGTACTTTTCAACTTCTCTTTCAAGAATATTTCTTGGGTATACTCTACCATTTTGGTTTTTAGCGTTTGCTCTTTGCAATACACCATTAACCAAGAAACGACCATGCTTTTCTTGAGCCTCTTGTAACATTGTAGGTGTTACATCAAATATCATTGTATCTACAAGAAGTTGTTTCATTAGTTCTCCCAAACCTTTTTCTTTCTATATAAATCAAAGAAGACCCGTGCTAATTCTCTACGAATCATCAAACGGATTTCCTCAAGGTCTTGAACCTCAAGTTCTTCATTCAATTTATTTTTATTACAACCACACGACATATTACGCACTCAATTCTTTTAGTTTATGAGCAACTTTTAACATTCTTTCAGAAATCTTTCCAAATCTCTTTTGTGTGGATTTCCAATACTGACCATTGTGTACGCCTGTTTCGTTTTTCAACTTTGTGTTCTGATTAACAATCTTCTCGACCTCATACATCAATCTATTGATTTCTTTAATTGAGTTGTTAACCTTTTGGTGTGATTTCATAGAGTCATCGTTTTTATAATCACGATAAGTTGCTTCAATTAGTTTTTCAAGTTTGTCTTCTAATTTCTTCATACTCTTTGACTCCGTATTCATTTTGGTCTTCTTGGCTTTTTTGTAACCTAAAACTTCAATATGTTCATCATCTAAATCTTCTTCACTTTTCGCAAAAGCGTGTGGAGTTTTAGGTGGGCCAGCACCCCCATCCATATTACCGGTTACATTGGCCTCTTCTAATTCTTCATCTTGAAGAGTGTCTTTGTCTTCCAACTCTTCAAACTTTGCTTCCAATTGTTCTAACAAAAATTTAGACATTTGAAACTCTCCTTAACTCTTGTAAAAGTTCATGATATCTCAAAAGTGAAAGAATTTGGTTTTCGTTGATAACTTTGGAATTAGTAATATTATCAATAAGGTTTACAGTTTCAGTTAATTTGATTTTAGCAACCTTATCTGAAATCTCCACTTTTGCAAATTCAGCTTTTAATCTTTTTACTTCAGCAACAACAAACCCTCTCAACTTACCTGAATTGTCAACATTGTTGATATAGGTACGGAGAACTTTCTTTTGTGTTTCTGAAAGGTTGGTGTATTTGGAATTAAATGAATCTACCAAGAATTTGTAAGCCAACATACGAACCTCTTTAGGTTGTGATGTGTATTCTTTGTCAGTAGACTCGGTAACGATTTCTACATCGTTTTTAGTAATAGTTTCAAGAATAGCATTTTTACAAGTTACATACTCTTTTGGAGAAGTTGATTGATTATATTCAAATAATTTAAATACAGATGCCATCTCACGGTAGTTATTTACACGATACTTAAAGAAGTCTTCCATCACAAAAGATTCTTTGATTGACTTAATCAAGTTATACTTTTGTCTACGAAGAATTGATTCGTTTAAGTTAGCTCTATCTTGTAGGATAATATTAACATACTCTTGGGCCTTGTATTGTGAATCAAAGTTCTCTTTAGTAAGAGCTTGATACAATTTCAATTCCTTGTTGAGTTCAGTTCCTCTTTTAAAATGCTTTTTAATAATTTCAAGGGCAAGAGAATCCTTGTTCGCTAATGTATCTGAAGCGATTTGTCTTACGAGTAATTCAAATAAAATACCCGTATTCTTGAATTTACTATGTTTAAGTTTACTCATCTTAAACCTTATCTATTACTATTCCAATTAATAAATATACAAAAACTCATCAAATCGTGTCTTGAAGAAGATTTGATTCATCTAAAAGACCACTTTCTTTCTTAACATCTTCACCTAAAGATTCTTGTAAAATTTGATGTGACTTTACTTTTACCTTTTTCAAAGATGTTCTCAATGCCTCTTTTTGTTCATATGCAAGAGGTGAGTTTTTGTATTTGTGGTATGTTGCCGCTGGTTTAATATCAGTTTGTTGACCTAGTGGGTCTCTACCAAATGTACTATCATCGGTTTTATAAGTTCCGGCAGTTTCTGGTCTACCAGCTCCTTCGAATCCACCTTGCGGTGAACCACCTTGATTTTCCTCACCCGCTTCTTCACCATCTTGTAGGTTTAATGCAGCAAGGTCGTGTGGTGTACCAAATGATTGGCCGGTCTTAACTGGGTCATTACCTTCATCTTCGATTTGAGCTTGTCTAAATCCAAGTTTAAGGTCGTTAATAACTTTAGCTTGTTCAGCCTTCCATTCATCATCGGACATATTCATAATGTTTTTATACATCCACTCTTGAGAAACCATTTTAAGCTCTTTCATATCTCTGACAAGATTTACTTTTTCAGACCATAAAGATGCCTTTTCTTGTTCGTAAATAATAGATGGGTTGGTTAATTCCAACTCAAAGTTTACAAGGTCTTCGTTTTCGTAACCTTGTGAGTATAAGTGAACAATTGCAATTTTAGTCAACTCGGAAAGAACAATTTTTTGAATTCTCTCAACCGAACGTGCGAATCTGATATCTTCTTGTGCTAATGTTGCTTTACCTTCAACGGCCTCATCATATCCAATAAATGCTTTTGGAACTTTGAGTGCTGCCATCATTCTATTTCTCAAGTATTCGATATCATCGATACCACCAAATTCCATTCCGCTTAATGACTCAATCTCCGTACCACTTTGACCGCCACGAACTGGAAGATAGTAATCATCCAACATATTCATCAAGTTAAACTTGAGGTTGTAGTCACCTGTGGTTTGGTCGAGATATGGAACTTTTTTCATTTGGTCGATAATACTTCTCATATGGTTATCAACCTCATTTGGAGGAATATTACCCACATCAATCTTAAAGATTCTTCTTTCTGGCGCTCTCATAATTCTATGAATCATCATTGCATCTTCCATAAGAGTCAATTGTTTCCAAGTCTTTCTTGCACCCTCTAAAAGAGAACGACCATAAGGTAGGAAGTTTGTATCTGCCATCAAACGGAAATGTGCAATTTGATAGAACTCAAAAACTTCTGCATTCTTGTTTACACTTGCTCCGTGAGCAGCACCCATAGAACCTAATTTGAATCTTACTTCATATGGGTTTTCAGGATTAAAACCCTCTTCACGTTCTACCTCATATGCTGACATTGGTGATACATTTACAATACCAACACCTTCTTCGATATCAAGGTGAAGGAAGTAATCACCATACTTGTTCATACCACGAATCCAAGCCCATAGATTGAACTCAATGTTTAGAACATCGTAAAATAAGTTGTGAAGGATTTTCTTTACATTTTCATCTTGAGTTTTGATACGAAGTACATCTCCCATATCATTCTTCAAGGTACATTCATCAGAGTAGATATCCAAAACTGAAGCAATAATGGAGTCCTTATCCATTGCTTCGTAATCAGTATATAATTCTAATTTGTTTGAATGATAATTAAATTGGTTGTTGTATGTTTCCCAATTTCTACGAGTAGTATGTAATCTACCAAATCTATCATAATATGATGAACCACGAAGGTTACCTTGGGATTGTAATCGTTGGGTGTCAACTGCTTGAGTACGACCCTTACCAATCCTACGAACAACAACCTGTGTGTTGAATAGTTTTCTTAATCTACCAAAAAGAGATTTATCTGCCATATTAGTGTCTCACTTAAAAGTGTGTAGTTCTACAAAGTATAAATATACAAAAAATAAACTTAACTACCAAATTTAAAGTAGCCAAGTTAAATCATTGTCATTTCCGTATGGGTCTTTTTGTTTCCAAGGGTCTTGACCTAATGTTCTACCCGAATACACACCCGTGTTGGATTTACCAATATGACCCAATGTGGTTCTCGTTAAATCCATACCTTGTTGTCTTAATCTCAATGCAGTATCACGAACCCACAAGCCCGTTGAGAATGACATCACCAAATCATCATTATAACCTCGCTGTGCTTCTGCTCTACTACCATTCCATATGAATACGAATAACTCATCAATTAATCGCTTAGAGTGAATGATTGGGGTTCGTTCTCTCATGTAAGTATCGAGTTTTGAAATCACCAAAGGTCGTGTTCTTGAGGACATTGTAAAACCAGGAACCATATCATCTTTTCGTTTTAAGTCCCAACCTTTACGAAGATGAATATCTTCATCAATGTAACCCAGCTCTCTATATGAATAATATAAATTTTGATATTGTCTATCAATAATTTCTTGAATTACAGCCCACCCAATGTTTGCGTTTTCAACAACCAACATTGCATTATTCCACTCACTTGCAACTGATGCTAAAAATGCACCATATTGTTTAGTTTCAATTTTACCTTTATATTCTGCAACTTGTTCTACGGTTTCTATGTCAAAAACATGGAATGCTGAATAGTCGGTTGAGTCACCACGAGCGACATCGGCAACCACTACATAGTCACGAGAATAGTTTGGATAATCCCATAACCAATAGTTACCATCAAATCCTCGTTTTTCAACAGGGTCTTTTACATAAGTCTCTTGATACCATTGTAGTGTAGAACCTTCTACTACTGTATAACCGGATGAAATAAAGTCACAATCACATTCTTGGGCTGCGCCCTTTTCACCAAGGAGTTTTGTTTGTTCATCTCTCCATCGTTGATTTCTATCAGGGTGTACAGTCCAATGGAGTTCGGTTGGGTGCCATTGTTCTCCAGCTTGACCTTGTAACCATACTTTGTGAAACCAGTTACCCACACCATTTGGTGTAGACAATACAATAGCACCACCACCTGTTGAAAGTGTTGATTGTGCGGATGTCCAAATTTCTTCTACATTATCAATAAATGCAGCCTCATCAATTACCAAAAGAGACAATGCTTCAGAACGACCAGCATCTCCAGCAGCAGATGTTGCTTTGATTTGCGAACCATTCTTTAATCGGAGTGATAGTTTGTTGTCCTCTTCGGTTTGACCTTTTAACCAAGTTGGTAAGTTAGAATGCATAAAACGAACCTTCGTTACAAGGTTCTTTGCAACCTCTTGTTTAGTTGCAATTACCAAAATGTTTTTGTCTTCGTGAAACAACATCAGCCAGAGTGAATATCCGGCTGAAAGTGTAGAGATACCTAATTGTCGTGATTTGAGGATTACATTAAAACGATGGTCATTGATATTATGCATCAGCCCCTCTTGAAACTCATACAAGTTAAAAAGGATTTTTCCTCGGTGGGGGTGCTGAATGTAACAATACTTTTTAAAAAAGTATACAGGGTCTTTAGCGCACTTGACCCACTCTTCTCGTATGAGTGTTCTTAAATCTGGCATACATTTTTATAATACGAATAATACAGCAATCAATGTAGCGCCACCGGCACCACCCAATAACAAACCATTCCAAAATTGCCCTCTTTTTTGTTTTTTGAGGGTTTTGATTTGATTGTCTTTTAATTCAATCAGATTATCTTTTTGTAGGATAATTTGTTCCTTACTTTGAAGTGCAACTGAAAAGTTTGCGAGTTGTTGAGATTGTAATTCAATCTTATCAACTTGTAGTGATACTAACTCTTGAGTGGTTTTTAACTCTTCTTTACATACATCGAATTGAGACTTAACGACTAACGCATTTTTAACTGCGGTTCTTGGAACTGCAATTACACTATCAGTTGAAAGCGTTTGCGAAAGCAGAGATGAGGTCATCATCAGACATATCATCAAACTTATCCATTTGCTCTTCATATCGTTTTCTCAAGTTTAAAAGTTGTGCGTTTTTAGAATCAATCTGATTGTCGATTTCAGCAATCTGATTACTCAATCCAAGATTTAATTGGATGAGTGAGTCTGCCTCACTCTCCAATCTTGAAATCTCACCTAAATACTCCATCTCTTTTTCTTTCAACATTCTTTCGTATTCTTTTTTGTAGGTATTACCCATAAAGAATTGCTGGTAGATAAGGACACCTGCCAAACAAAGAATTACAAGTTGAGATGGATTTAGTTTTTTCATTTATTTTTTTGCAGCTGGCTTTCTACGAGGCTTACGGTTCGTAGGTTTCTTTACAACTGGCTTGGTATCACCAGCGTTAGTTGCTGCTGGTTTTTTTGCCGCTGGTTTTCTGCGTGGTTTGCGTTTAGGTGTTGACTTTCCTTTAGCAGCATCAACAACATCTTTTGATTCCTTAACAACATTCTTTACAGCAGTACGAACTTCTTTTACTTCCTTAACCACGTTTCTAGCACGAGTCTTAACTTCAGCAACATCTTCTTTAACTTCTTTAATTACTTCAACTACTTTTTCATCAATAGTAGTTTTACCAAGTAACCAATTCCAAGTTTTCTTTAACCAATTTTTCATAATTTTCTCTTTTTGTTAAACTAATTGTTCCAATATAAATATGTAAGTTGGAATTAATTAATTACCATTTACGACAAGACCAATATCTTGCTTTCCATCTTGGACCTGGAGAATCACAATTCATCCTTGCTCTGAAAGATTTACGAGCACCTGGATTATCTTTTTTGATGGTCATACCCTTTTGTCCAAAGTTTACCTTAACAACATTACCTTTGTCGTTGTTTACATACACTTTGAACTTCTTAACATCACCTTGCATAATCTTACCAAGTTCTACTTTTCTACCTTGATATTCTGCCTCGTTGATGTTACCTTTATATTCTTTCATAAAGTTGATAAAGTCACGAGTTTCCTCGATGGTCTCTACATCATACTCATCAACCTCACCATAGTCTGATACTGTTGAAATGTAATCTTCTGCCTTTGTGATTAACGATTGAACCCAAGGTTCTAAATCACTTTTACCACGAAGTTTTGTGATTAACTCTTGTGCTCTCTTAACCATAGTTTCAATTTGGTCTACGGCCATTTCAGCATCAGTCTCACTACCTTCTTCTAAATAGTCTTCTACTTTGAATGCCGATACATATGGGTTAGATACAACTTGCCCCAACTCTGGAACGAATCCATACTTCTCTTCCATAAAGTTTTTTACATTATGGTATTCTTCTCTGATAAGTTCTTTGAGTTGTGTTTCAGTCATCTTATTTAAACTTTTTAATTAGTTTTGATTGAACTGCATTTCCTGGCTTACCTGCAATTGCTGATACCAATGCCATTCTTTCTGGAAGTTTACCATTCTTAACATACTGATATACTTTTTCAATATCCAATTTGTTATCATCAACAAACTTTTGGATTGCGTCTTTGTTCATACCAGTTAGACCACCAATTTCCATTGCGGTTCTTGATGCGGCTTCATTTACCGATTCCTCAACATATCCTTTACTCAAAAGTGATTTTCTGAAAGTTTCTAAATCCTTTTTGTTTTTGAAGATTTGGATTCCAAAGAAATCACTACCATCTTTGTGTTTTTCTTTTCCATCGTGGTAAGAGATTGTGTATTTAGCTTTACCAATACCATCTTGCTGTCTGAATCTTTTCTTACCTTCGTTTACTGATTCAGTCATTAAAGAATCTACATCAGCATGAATATCTTTATAGTTAGTAAATTTCTTATTACGAATTGAACTATAAAGAGCTATTGTATATTTTTGAGAATTGTTGTGAACTCTACTTTTAATAAAATCAGCCGAAGCATATTCTTCGTTTCCATTTGGTCTATATAGAATGTTCTCAACTGCTTTTTTGAATTTTTTGTAATCTTCAAATGCTTGTTGTTTCTTTTGGTCTGAAATTACTTGGATGATATACTCTTTTGATTTCTCCATATCACCTTTGAACTTGTCCAAAATTTGTTGTGCACCTTTATCGTTTCTTTGTAATGCTCTTTCGAAGTTTCCGATTTGTGTTTTTGCTAAACCTTTAGCATTAAAGTAATCTTTCTTATCGAAGATAGCATATACCTTTTCGAAATCTCTATCTTTTGATTGGAACTCTTCGTTTACTGATTCGTTCATATATTTCTTCCAATCTTTGTGTTCAGGTGCGAGTGCAGTACGACCCATATTTTTTCTCAAATCTTTGTTCTGCTCTCTATTATCTGGATGTGCAATTCTTGATGCAAATTTGTTTTTCATATCCACATAGAAATGTGCGCCAAAGTAATCTATGATATAAGCACCCTTCTTACCTTTGATTGTATCATATTCGTTATGAAGTAATACACCAGGAACTTTCAATCCAATTCCCGAATGACCCGATACATATTTGATTGGAGTATCTCTATATAACTGATAGTAGTTGTGTCCTCTTTGTGGAGTAATCATCTTTTCGTTTACCGATTCACCAGCACATTGTTTCCAACCGCCACCGGCGGCTTTGTATTGTTTAGATGCCCAACCATTTGCGTATGCGGATGGATATACATCAAACTTTTGTTTTGCCTGTGATTTGTAATAAGACCACTTTGATGGATTAGTAGGACAATTCTTTTCTTCTAATCGTTGGACTTCTTCACCCAACACCCTCAACTCTTCAATGTATTTTTTCTTATCCACTTGAACTCCTTAATTGATATATGCGTTAAGTTCATATCCGTTCTTCATACCATATACTTGGATTTGAAGAGACTTACGTTGTGGTTTACCACCTTTAAGAAGACCTACCGTAAATTCAGTAGTCTTACCTTCACTTGGTCTTGAACGAACATTCTTACCACCCATACCGATTTGAGTTGACCAATCATCCTCATCGATTTTAAATCCACGTTTTTCAGCGTATTTCTTTGCAGCGTCTGCAGCTGAAGTGAATGACTTGTGGTATACCGGATAATCGGCTTCCATTAAGAGTGACTTTAAACTAATCATATCAAACCTTATTTTTTATATACGGATTCTTTAAAGATTCTCATACCAGTATTCTCTACCAATGCCTCTACTTTTTGCCCGAGTGGTCTACCAATAGTCATTGAGATATAGAAACCCATTGCGTTTACAATGTCTTTACCATCCCATCTACAAATGTTTGCAACATCAGGGCCGAAGTCGTAGTGATACAATTCCTCAAGGTCTTTCATACCTTGTGGGTCACCTTCGTATTTTGCTTTAGGGAACAATTTAGCAACTTGCTTTGCTTCACTATGGAAGTTAGCATCACTCAAAGCACCCATCAAAATGTGCATTACTGCCCATTGGTGGTTTGGTTTTCCTTTTGAAAGGTCTTTCAACTTTTTATCTAAAAATTGTTTTACTTTTTTGTTCATTGCAGCATCTTCGTTCAAAGTGCCTTCTAAAATAGATTTTAAGTTCATATCGCTCTCCGTGGCTTCTAACATTTTTAACAACTTGTCATCTTTAATATTAAATGTGTATCCGGCTTGTTGACCATATGGGTCACTTTCAAATTCAAGACCGGTTTTCTTTTTTAGGTAAAGTGCCGTAACATTTCTAAACTCTTCATCGGCCAATCTTGGATTTGAACTTTTAGAAAGGATGTCTTGGATAGTGTCCAAGTCCTTTGATGATTTTGCTATAAGGTTAATCTGACCATTTTTGAATGATGTGTAAAATTCAACTTTTGAACCACCATAGGTGATTCTGACCTTACCTTCTGATAACAACGATGTTAGTTTCATTCTTTGTTCTCCAACTTCTGAATAAAGTTCTCTCTAAAAATACGGAACTCATTCTCTA
>Ga0222715_10001752_pt1 | contig 20492 bp, 34 predicted proteins | sample C33_9DmetaG_FD_165056 | JGI IMG/M metagenome (GOLD analysis project Ga0222715, IMG submission 165056) | Estuarine water microbial communities from San Francisco Bay, California, United States - C33_9D | ecosystem: Environmental > Aquatic > Marine > Unclassified | place: USA: California... | reverse complement strand
AGAACCAGTCAGACCAGCATTAGCTTCAACGTTAACATAAGGGCCAGCGAACGCAGCGGTGGCAAGGAAAGGAGCAGCAGCAACGGCTGCGATTGCGGATTTAAACATAATTGTACCTCTAAGTTTCTCGCAGAATAAAACCTGCGGATGTAAGGAGAATCGACTTTCTCCATTTCAGTGACTACGCGAGTAATTGAGGCTTCATCACTTGAACATATTTAGTTTAACATTCTCTTTGGGATCATGTCAAGTGTTTTGCTGTTGTGTCGCTGAACTTTCTGTCACTCTCCCTAGATATGGATTATAGTCCATCAATTCATCGATCGGATAGTTTGCTCCAGAGGTAATCCAAAAATTAGAAATTGCTTGGTGATTACCTCTATGAAAAGTATCAATGTGATCTGGATGAATACTTGATCCTAATTCAATCTTATAAAGAAGGATCGGAATTGAGTAAGTATTACCTGAATTATAGATCAAATCATCTGCAACTGGACGAGGGCGAACTCCATTATCAAGTTTAAACTTATCACCTCTACAATGTAAATTGATTAGTTTTTGTGCATGATGTCTTGTAATTACATAACAAGCAGTTGAAAATTCATTTACAAACCTCTTATGGATTTTTACATGAATATCTCCCGTACAAATAATTGCAAGTTGAATTACATCCCAATCATAAGGAACTCTTGCAATAGCATCCTGCCAAGTAAAGTTCCAATATTGAGCAAGGTCTAAGTTGCAATCATCTTCCATAATGATTGCATATGGACTATCGGAAGTTTCATACCAATGTTTAATTGCCTTAAGGTGAGAAGTTACACATCCAACCTCACCAGATGTCATATTCTCTGGATATCTACCTTTGATAATATCACTTAGATCATCTTCTCTACCATCATATGCAGATACACGATGATAATCAGTAAGTTCCCAATAATCAAATTGGTCTTTCATATATTCCCAACGCTCTGGTTGTCCATCCAAATTAATCAAATAGATTGGACCAAAGTTTTTGAGTTTATGTGCAGATTTATTTTTGTCTCTAATGATATTCATTGACAATCTTTTCTATATTTGGTAGATAATGCTTTTTAAGTATTGTACACCATTCAAACTCTTTTGCATAGTCCAAAATTTCTTGTCGGTGTTGAATAGAATATTCTCTATTTTTTATAATTACTTCTTCAACAAAAGAAGTATCTTCAATTTTATTTTCAGGAATTACTGAAATAAATTCTCTATCAAGATCAAGATTTGCAGTAGCCCATTCACTCACAACTACACCAAGTCCAGCGGCAAACGCTTCCATACACACTAGGGGATGTGCTTCTCCATCAGACAGAAGAACTAGGTTACCATAGTCAGTTAAGTTTTGGTAGAGAACTTCTTTCTGCCATTCACCAAGATAGTTTTTGGATTGATCGAATCTATCCTCTGCAATATTACCAGCATACCAAAGAGAATCAATACCTTGAAATAGAAACTGACGCTTTCTATGATCAACCTTTGCAAGATAGATTGACCTATCAGGAAACTTTGGTGCTTCAGTAAATCTAAAGTTTTCCACCATCACACCATTAGGATTTAAATAAAGTTTATCTTCTGGAATCTCAGCAAGATAATCATAAATTGCATTAATGTCATTGGACAATCCAAAGACGTTTGGTTTAATTGCTTTAAACTGATCAAATACTCTTGGACGATAATCTCCCATCAATTCTGGACGATTAATATATGCAAAGTGTGTTGTTACCACACATAGATATTGAATGTATGGATATAAACCAACCCAATCATCATAGTTAATATGAACAAAATCTGGACGAAACTCATTGATCATGCGAATGATCTGATAGGGATCACCAACATTTACAATCTGAACTTCATGCCCAAGTTTATTCAGAGATAGTTTCATATCCCATATTAAAGATTCAACAGCACCCCAACCTTTTGGAGGAATTGGGAGTGCTGGTCCAATGATTGATATTCTCATTTTAGAATTTCAAGAATGTCCTTTTCATATTGATTGACGATATTCTCCCATGAGAAATTCTTTACACCATAGTCACGAATTTCTTCACGCAGTCCGACAGATGCTTCTCTGTTTTCTTTGATGGCATTTGCAACGTAATCAAGGTCATTCAGTTTGTCATCGGGAATAACAGTAATAAAAGGAAGTGACGTATCAAGATCATATGCTGCATACTTAGAACACACAACACCGATACCAGAAACAAGTGCTTCTTTAATTACAAGTGGAGTTCCATTTTCACCATCAGAAAGAAGCATCAAGTTTGCATACTTAGTTACATTTTCATGCTTTTCTTCGGTAGTCCATTCACCAATATAACTCTTATGAAGACGATCGAACGTTGTAGTTGGAGAATAACGACCAACAAATTCAATACTATCAATTGACTGATAAATCCACTGACGCTTTCTAACTTCAATCTTTGCCATGTACAAAGTTTTATCTTGTTTTTCACATTCAGTATTGAACTTAAAGTTCTTATGCTGAGCACCAAGACCTAGACGAAGTAGTTTAGAAGTATCTGCACCACCATTCTTATAGGTTTCAAGATCTTTATCAGAAAGACAGAAGTTATAATGATCCTTCTGATTCACCAACCAGTTATAAGTAGCAGTATATCCATCTCTTTGATGGAATTCAAACTGATCAACGTAAGGATATGCACTACTAATTGCAGTTACAGATCTTGGAGATACTTGTTTGATAGCATCCATTACAGGATGGAATACATCATAGAACAAGTGAATGAAATCAAAATCATTCTCCTGAACTGTCTTTACAATTTCATTAAGATCAGGAACATTAACGATCATTCCCTCATGACCTTTTTCACCAAGTTCACATGCAATCTCCCAAATCAGAGATTCAACTGCACCCCATCCATCAGGAGGAATGGGCATAATACCAGGTCCAATAAATCCAATTTTCATCAGTACAATTCCTTATAAGCATGAACAAGTGTGAAATCACTTTCACGGAAGTTAGGTGTTTTCCAAACCTCAGTCAGATTGGTGTTGATAGAATAGTGCTTACCAATTACAAAATATGCAATTTGCATATAAAGATCCAACCAACCAAATCTATAATCCATATTGTTTAGGATGTTCTCAAAATCAAAATCAATGAAGTCATAGATTTTGTGATAGTTGTCGAGGAAAGTATCAATGTTGTAGATACTACCTCCACCAGCACCATACCAATCAACGTTTGGATCAGCACCATATTTTTCACGAATGAAGTTTAGAAGTGTTCCAGAAATTGTATTTCCAGGAACTTCAAATCCAGCACATTCCCAAATAGGATTAATCTTTACTTCACCCTGAGTAAGAACATCATCCTCCATCATAATCATATGGGTTCCACCATTTTCTTTCACATGTCTAGCAGCTTCTCTAAACATGTGAATCCAATGCAAACTCTCATCTTTAGTGAATCCATAAACACCTGATGGATGACCAGAGTTTCTACGTCCAATTCTCATATAAGAATGAACATAATTAACATTGTACTTTTCACATAGATCAGAATAATCTACACCACCATCACAACAAATAGTGTATGGTGCATCTGGATGATACTTTCTAAACTCTTGTAGTACAAACTCAGTTGCTCTTTTGTTTTCATATACTGTATGAAAACAACCAAATTTTGCAGTCATGATTCTTTCAAATAGTGTGGATGAATGTCGTCTCGGTATAGCCAGAACCAATGTGGTTCTCCTGGAGGAGTAGGTTGCACATCAGGCACCATATCCTTAAAGTCGTAACTAAATGGTGGATTATAAAAACTGAATACTGATGGGTCTTTCATACCCACCCACTTTTCAAAATTCATTCTTTCAATAGGACCGAAATCTTCTTTTTCACGAATGAATGCTTGTTTCGTTGGATGCTGAAGAGTTGAAATATAATCTGCTCTCGCCCACCAAAAATTACCACTCATATGTGGCCATGGATCTAAACAGTAGTTAACTCCTGTAACCTGATAGGTATCTAACTTATCAAGGTTTTCTTTCCATTTATCTATACAACCCCATTCCATGAGGTGTCTCCAACTATTTATTGCTCGCACTCTACGGTCTGAATAGACATCTCTCACACCACAAAAATGACTAATTCCTTTGGTATGAAAATACATCACCTTGGTAGCACGTTCGTTTATGCAATCTTCATAAAGGTGTTTAAGAGTAAATCCTTCATACTCTTCATCACTATCTCTACAATCAACAATATTAATCCAATCATATAGAGATACAAACTCTTTCATTCTGGATGCCTGTGGTCCATTGATAGCACACTTAACTGTTGCAATCTCAGGAAGTCCAGAACGATACAATCTTTTAATTTGCTCATCAACCATAATCTTCCACAGATCAGTATCTGCAGGAGACCAGATATGATAATAAACATTTACTCTCATAATATCACCATTGATTATTGTCTAGTGCTTTGTTGTCTTTTGCAAGATGAACCATTTTCTTGGAGAAGTCACAATATTGTTCAAACATCTCTGGAAAAGCATAATCAGGAGCAAGTGTATGGGTCTCATCACGGTGAGTTAAAAACCACTTGTTCATGTAACTTTCTTCATAGAATCTTGCTTGAATGTTTTTAGAAACATCTTCTTTTGTCCATTCATCAATTTTGCGAATCATATCAAAAATGTAAGGAACTTTACCTCCCCATAGACATCCTTGATAATACACGGACATATCCATAATACTATCATCAATACAAGCATTTGACAATGGATTTACATCATAAGATCCTGGAAGTTGATTGTGTGGTTGAAATCCTATCTTATGACAAGGATGATGCACTCCAATATATTTCTTAGAATCATCAAAGAAGTCAGAGTATTTAATTTCCTCCCATGCATAAAGATCAGCATCAACAGATATTAACCATTCACAATCAAAAACTTTATCTTCAAGTTTCAACATTTCTTCAAATGTTTTATGGTATGTTGTAGGAAATCCATAGTGAGGAATTTCCATCTTTACAACATTATCTGGAGATCCTTCTAGATCACCATCAGTAAAAATAAAATATTTTTTCTCTACTTCAGGGATAAAATATTTTTCTAATCTTTCATACCATTGAGGAAGAAACTCAATATATTTTTGTGTTCCCCAAAAAGTAATTGCAATTTTCATTTTAAAGTATGATTTGGTTGCCAATCAAAAGTTGTTCTCACTTTAGAATTTTCAATATGCAAATATGTTTTTTCTGCTTTTTGATTAATCCTAAGATTTAAAGATCCACGCTTTGATACTATATCTATTATATCACATATAGACACGGATTGTCTTCCAACTAAAAACAACTCATGTTGTTTTTCTAAATCTTTATCAGCGACTTTGATAAGCAAATCAATAAAGTCATCAACATGAATCAAATCTACTCTTGTTTTAAGATTAGCAAAGATTTCAATTACTTTACCAGTGTCTAAAGAATTTACCAGTTTATCAACTAGACCATTTACTCTACTGCTACTAACCTTTGCGCCCCAGACATTAGAAGTTCTGAGTACAACTGTTTTGCAGGAAAGTTCTTTTAGCATATTCTCTACATGAAGTTTACACTCTCCATATAAAGAATGTGGAGATGGTTCATATTCTTCCCAAACAGTTCTATTATGACCAAGATGCAAATCTCCAGCAGAAGAAATGAATATGATCTTTCCGTTTGGGTTCTTATTCACATAATATTCAAATAAGGTTTTACTATTAGTTACATCATTTTTAATAACTTTTTCAAATTCATTATAGGTGTTTCTGGTTGTAGAAGACCAGGCAAGATGAATCAAGCAAGAATTTTCATGAGAATCAAAAATATCTGTAACTTCATCACGATAAGAGATTGGAGTAACCTCACCTTCATAAAGTTCTAAAAATCTTGTCCCAATCAATCCATTTGCACCTGTAAGATAAATCATTTAACAATCACCCATTCTTCCGGAATTATATCAGAAGTATCCAAGTGTGCATTATTTGGTCCAAACCATTGTTTAGGATCAGGAGCACAAACTACTTTGTTAATACTCTTAGACAACCAAGCACCCCACCAAGAGAAGGTTGAGTTAGCAATAATAAAATCAGTACACAAACTCATCAAACACAAATCAGTATAACTATCATTTCCCTCTGATACTAAAAACCTATCATCCTCAAATAGTGATTGTTCCTTACACCATTCAGGATCATCAGAGAAAATAATAACAGTTCTATCACTACCAAACTTATTCAAAGCTGCTTCATAATAGTCAAGACCTAGATTGTTATGATTTGCAGAATTGATTAAGAAATCACCACGACGAATGTGAAGTGCAATAGGTCTATCAACCTCACTCATCCTATGCTTACAAAGCAATGAAATTTCATTTCTGAAAGTAAAGTCATCGCGGATTTCATCTTCAATATTCTTGAAATATTTTTCTGTTTGAAAATATCCCTGTAGGTTTACCCAGTCAGGACAGTCATTGAAAATATTTTCATTGAAGTTAAATCCCTCTTCAGCAACAGTTGGTCTGTCTTGATCAATAACTTGAATATTCAGCTGAGTAACATTAGACATCACAAAAGGATCAAATAGTTCAATCCTTAGTTTGTTTCCAAGACCATCAACAACTACTTCTTTGTTATAAGGAATGCAGAAGTTAAATCCGCGATTCTTTGCAATACCACGAAGGGAAGCATACTGGAACATCTGGTTCCCAAGTTGACCCATTCTTCCAAGATAATTAAATCCAATCATTGACCTCTGACCTGCTCTACGATTTTAAGAATGCCTCTACAGCGATTTAGATAAGTATGATCTCTCTTCACAATTTCCATTTGATGAAGAATCAGTTCTTTATTGTTTTGATTTTCCATACCTAAATCAAAAATCTCCTGTGCATTTTCTGATGTAAGAATGCTATCGTCAATAAAGTGCTTCAGATAAGGTGCATCAGAAACTGCAAGACAACCATAACTGATTGCTTTTAAAACTCTGCAGGGGAGATACCAATTATCCTTCTGTTCTTGTGGTCTGAAGTCAGGAACAAACATTGACCTTTGAAGAATACCAACGTGTTCTTCATCAGTTGCAGGATTAATATTTGGATTGTAATGATTAAATGGAATACCTTTTTCTTTTACAATCTCAATGAACTGTTGATGAAGTGGTTCTGCATTTGGTCTAGGTGCATGAATTGTACCTACAAAGTTATATTCATTATTACGCTCTTTATTAACCCAATCCAAATCAATTTCTTCGGGCATCAAATTTGTAGCCCAACTAAAATACACAACATTGTATGGTTCGGGTGCTTGTGTATCAAAGGTTACACCCTTTTCAACCTCAACATATCGATCATCATCAGGAATTGGTTTTTTAAATTCGGCAACACGATAGTTTACCAAGCACCTAACTTTATCAAGATACTTATTAACATTAGTGAATTTATCATATGCAAAATAAATTCCACTATCAATGATTGGAACATTGTGATCTAAAGGACCTTGATTATCTACAAAGAAGATGCAGTTTGAATAATCAAATTCAGATGGTGATGGATATGAACTATCGCTGAACCAAAATGTTTCACATCCTAAACGCTCAAATGCTTTCTTCATCCCAGCATAGATGTAAGAGAATGTTTGATATGGTTTATTCTCTACCCAAAATACAATTTTATTTTTCACTTTGTTGCCTCCAGATCGCCATCACACATTTCTTTTACAAGATCAGCAAAAGAATACTTAGGTTTCCAACCAATTCTTTCTTTAGTATAAGTCGGATCTCCAACCAAAGAATCTACCTCTGCAGGACGATAAAATTCAGGATTAACTTTTACCAGGACTTCACCAGTTCCTTTGATTGTTGCAACTTCTTCTACACCTTTACCTGACCATTCAATATCAAATCCAAAGTGTCTGCAAGCAATATCAACAAACTCACGAACAGAATGTTGTTCTCCTGTAGCGACAACATAATCATCAGGTTCTTCCGTTTGGAGCATTAACCACATTGCTTCCACATAATCTTTTGCATGTCCCCAATCACGCTTTGCATCCATATTACCAAGTTCAAGTGGAGCAGTACGCTTTCCATTTTTGATTTCAGCAAGTGTCTTGGTAATCTTTCTTGTTACAAAAGTTTCACCACGGCGGGGACTTTCGTGGTTGAAAAGAATACCACTACATCCAAATAGACCATATGCTTCACGATAGTTCTTAGTAATCCAGTGGGCATAAAGTTTCGCTACACCATAAGGAGAACGAGGATGAAACTTAGTATCTTCTCTTTGTGGAATTGCTTGAACAAGTCCATACATTTCAGAAGTGCTTGCTTGATAAAACTTGGTAGTATTAATCATACCAAGAACTCTGAGTGCTTCAAGAATACGACATACACCAAGAGCATCCACATCTGCAGTATAAAGTGCATTTGAAAAAGACACCTTTACATGACTCTGTGCAGCAAGATTATAGATTTCATCAGGACGGGTTTCTTGAATGATAGAAGTAATATTAGAAAAATCAGTCAGGTCACCATAATGCAAAGTAATCTTAGGATTACTCAAAAGGTAATTAATCCTATCTGTACAATCAGAGGTAGAATTCCTACGGATAATACCATGAACTTGATATCCTTTATTCAAAAGAAGATCAGCAAGATAAGATCCATCTTGCCCAGTAATTCCAGTAATAAGTGCTTTCTTCATATTAATAATGAACTTGATAATCTACGGGGTTTATTTTAATTTTGTTGTTTGCAATATGATGTTTCAGAAGAAGTTCATTGCACCAATATCCATCAATCTCATTTGATTGTCTGATAAGTTGACCAATCTGATTATAGACACCACAAAACACATTCATGGTATTTGTTGTTCCCATACCAAACCAATCACTAATCATACCATCTGGTTGATACAGATCTTGATAGATTAATGTATCATCATCTACTGATATCTCATCTAATTTTAACACTACATGAGGAGAGTAGTCAATTCTATTTCTAATCACTAAATCATATTCAGTTCCAGTTTCTACTGAATACTGTTCTTTTAAAAGATTTGCCATCATAATACTATAAAACATACTATTTGTAGTATCACAAATATAGTCCTTTGCTACTTCTAATCCAGCAGGAACTTCAAGTGACCAAGTATGTGAATGAGTGAATACCTTATCAGGAAATTCATATCGTCTTATCCACTTCTTTGGTTTCTCAACCATAATTCTTTTTGGTTGATAATAATGAACTAACTTATCAATTGCTTGTGGATCTAATCTATGTGCTTCTCTTCCAGGTATAACTGAGTTTGTACTTAGATTTTCTGGATCAAACCAAGTATGAATGAAAACATCAACATCATTGTGCTGAAGAATTGCTTGATTTAATTTATGAAAACCAACATCAACAACTCTAGGTTGTCCTGATAAACATAATGCTACTTTCATAAGATACTCCTGTTTTTAAACACCACATCACTAATACCAGATTCATTATTTGTATCATAACAGTAATGTACATCAAATCCTATGCTGTCAAAGTAGGAAATACATTTTCCTTTTACAAATTCACCTTCAAATCTTGGGGTACTTTGCACACATTCTACTGCAATATACACAATCCTAGATAAGGATTCTTCCTTTAAAGATTTTACAATATCAAGGTCTTTTCCTTCTGCATCAATTTTTATAAAGTGAATTGTTTCTGTAGGTAGAACATCATTAATAATATTGTTTAAGTTTAAAACATCTCTATCACCTAAACTTTTACCATCCATAGAAAATAGTGATGATGCTTGATCGTCAATAGCATTTTTAAAAAATTCAACTTTTATAGGAATATCAACATTATCAACACAAACATTGTAAAATTTACTATAGTAATCACCAACACCATGATCAATAGGATCTATTCCTATAGAAAAAATATCTCCAGTATAAACTTTTGTTAGTTCTAAAATAAATGACCCTCTAGCGGATCCAACATCAATAACATTTATTTTTTCATAATGCTCAAGATCTTTTAAAACAGGAATAAGTGTTGATGTCATTTCATTCTCCCAACATAATCACTACAAATACCATAACAATTGTAAGCTTTCATATCTTCAAGTTCTGTTTCAAATGTTGGAAATACTTTCATAGATTCTGGCATTACCATTATAGATTTTGGTGTATAAGGTTGTCCAGGATATGTCCAGATATATTTCTTACTGGTTAAGGTATATTTGTCAGTATCGTGCCAAAAGTAATTGTATCCACTCATATTAGCAGAAAACTCATATAATGCTTCAATGTTTTTGCAATGAATCCATAGTTTATTGATGTTCTTTGCTAACCAAAACACATCTATCTGATATTCTGGTTTATCGTGTCCAAGAAAGAACTTCTTTGTCTGCGTTGAAAACCAAATATCAACTTCTACATCAAATCCATTTTCAATTGCTTCTTCAATATATTCTGGATTATTTTCTTCTGATGGATTAGATCCATCAATATTACCACGATGTGCTATTAGTTTCATACCGAATACTTATCAGAAGGAATAGATGGCCATCTCACAATAATCAATTCAGAATCTTCAAGGAACTCAACATCAGAAACTTCATTTGGTTCATAGATCCACATATCACCAGCAGACATAGATTTACCATTAACCTTAAGTTCTCCAGATACAATATAGTTCAACTCATTGGTTACTTTGTGATAGTGTGGAAACGTTTCACAACCTTTCTTGTGTTTATGATGTGCAACTTCAAAGAATGGATTTTTAAAAATGGATGGTTCAAAGTCCCCAACAAACCATCCTGCTTTAAAGTCAGTAATGTTTGCTTGCTTCATCTCTCCAACTCCTGAATACGAATTTGGTGCCTACCTCCATCAAATGTATTGTTAGAGCAGATCTCAAGATACTTATCAAGCACCTCATAATTTACATCCTTTGCAGGAATAGCAAAGAAGTTTGCACAGTTGTGACGAACTGCCATTTCCATAGAAAACTCATCATAAATTAATGCAGAACGAATACCTTTATACTTGTTTGCACAGATGTTTACACCCTGACCTGTGCGACAGAAACCAAATCCATAATCACAATCTCTTTCTGCAATTGCTTTTACTGCTTGAGCAATATAGTCACTATAATCACAATCCTTATTCAGAATAGTTCCAAAATCAATGTATTCAAGATTATGCTTTTCTAGAACATGTTTGAATTCTTCTTTTGCTTCAAATCCAGAATGGTCTGAACAAATTGCGATTGGTTTATCACCAATCCTACGAATTACATTCTCTTTGTAGAAATGGAACTCATCAGGAGTTCCAAAGACATGCATCTTATCTACATCTGAAGTAACAATCTTCTTACCATCATCAATGAGAAGATTATACAAAGGTGCAATGTAGAATTCATTCTTGGTTCTAATATCCTTTGCAATCATTTCTCTTGCATACTTACAGAAATCAGAACCTTTCTTAAATCCATAGATTCCAACACAAGCATTAGAACTAATTGCTTTCTTTTCTGCTGTTCTTTTTACATAACCATCATCATCAACATCAGCATAACTATAGTTTGAAGAATTTGATTTGAAAGTTAAAAGAAGACCATCAGCATCAAGTTCGTTCATGCTGTGCGGATCAAACACCGGACGGAATTCAATATCCAATGTATGAATTACAAGTGGTGCATCATTATCAATATATTCTTCAGCATAAAGACAACTGCAAACTGACCCATCAGTAAGTTTATCAAGAATAACAATCTTGATATCATCACCAAACTTTTTCTTTAGTAGTTCATCAATATGAAAATTATATACAGTTTCATCCCTAACTACAAAGATAAGATTGCAATCTTTGTAGTTAAGACAATCCAAAGAAATATCAATAAGGTGTTTATCTTTGATATTGATTAATTGCTTTGGTACTTTAAAACCTTCTTTGATAAATCTACTACCAAGTCCCGCCATCGGAACAAGAATATTTGGTTTCATATTGAATTCCTAATAATTTCAGTCGTCTTTAAATGAGCAAATTCAATCCAATTGTGGATGTCTCCTTCATTCTCTAGTAATTTATATAAGAAGCAAGAAGCGAAAGTATCACCTGCTCCAAGAACATTTACTCCCTTTAGCATTAGTTCTTCTGGTAATTTATAGAAGAATTCATCTTCTCCATTTGATACAACACTTCCAGATGAACTATGAAGTATTACATGTCCTTTTGTTGCATTTACATAATCAGACAAATCACCATCAATGTCTTCATCAGAAATGAAAAGATAATCAACATATTCAAGTAAATCTTTGTTTATTGATTTACCTGGACAGACATCTGCAGTAATAATACCATCAAGTGCTGGAATAAAGTCATGAATGGTCATCTCATTCAAATAGATGAGATGATGAACCTTTGATTCAAAAATCTTTGCTTTGTGTTGCACAAGATTTAAATTTGCTTTTGAATATCTTTGCGCCGCTGGTTTATCAATATAGACAAGTGCTTGACCAACATCAATTGGAGAAAGTCCAATGTTTAATGTTGAGTCAATTTCAAGCAAAGATTTCCAAACATTTGCCATTGATCCTAAACTTTTCTTTTCAGAATCACCATCAAGAATTGTATCAATAGTCAAATGACCATAAAGCGAAATGTCTTTCATTAAAACTTTTCCTTCAAATCAAGTTCGTAAATTTTGGTCATCACTTCATCATAAGAAATGACAGGAATCAATCCTCTATCCTCCAAATCTTCAAACAAGCACATCACTGCATTCTCACCACCATTACAATGAAGAACTGTAGAAATACTTTGAAGAGTTCTAGGAGAATTTAAAACACAATAAGGATATCCAACTTCTCTCATTATACCATAATCAAAAAGATCATCACCAAGATAAACCACTTCCTCAGCAAAACAATCAAAATCTTCAAGAACTTCTGCAAGATAATTTACTTTATCCTTATGAAATCCTTCACCACGATTTACAACAACAGGTAGATTTCTATTTTTAAGAATCATTTCATTATAAGGATCGCCTGTTATAAACACAACAGGAATTCCAATTGCACGAAATCTTTTGATAGCAGTCCAATCTTTATCACAGAAAAGTTTTAAAACAACTTTTCCATCACGATCATAATATTTGGTGCCATCGGTCATGACACCATCTACATCAAGAATAACAAGTTTAATCATAGTTTAAAAGTTTGCTTAATCTCTTCAATTAGCTCTGCATTGTTTGAAGCGACTCCAAGACCAAAAGAGTTTGTAAAGTTAACTTTTGGAACTTCTAATTGTGAGAAGAAAAGACCAGCACCATCAGGATTTGAAACAGTGTCGTGAAAAAGAATTACTCCATCTTCTTTTACAAAAGGTGCCCAAGTATAGCAATCATTTTTGCAATTTGCATAATCGTGAAGACCATCAATATGAAGAATATCAATCTCCTTATCCCAGGTCTTCGCTACATCATCAAAATAACCTTTAATGATTTCTAGATTATCAAGACCAAGTTTTTCCTTGACTGACATTACAAAATTATAGTCATCATCTTCCCGTGGACCATGCTTAGATACATCAAAACAATCAATACCATATACAGGATTATCCTGGATCATTGCCATAAAAAATGCAGAGTATCCATAGTCAACACCAAGTTCTACGGTAACCTGTGGATTAACACGATTGATTAACCACTCAATAAATTCTCTATGGCTTTTAGGTGGATAGTTCCATCCTGATGGAATATTTCCAAGAATATTTTCAACATCACTATCTGGAAGATTTAGAACATATTCTTTGAAGTTATCTTGTTTATCAGTTACCCAAGAAAAATTCTCAACCATTCATCTGCTCCTTAATCCAATTATATGTTCTAGTAATACCTTCCTGAAGAGTCATTGAATAATCCCATCCAAGTTTATTGCGAATAAGATCATTGTTTGAATTACGACCACGGACACCAAGTGGTCCATCAATATGCTTCTTGATGATTGTTTTACCTTCAACATTTGCAGCAATATCTGCAAGTTGATTAATAGTAACCATTTCTTCAGAACCAATATTTACTGGTCCCATAAAGTCAGATTGAACAAGACGATATGTTGCTTCTACACATTCATCAATGTAAAGGAATGAACGTGTCTGCTCACCATCACCCCAGATTTCAATCTCACCACCATCAGCAACTTCTGCTACTTTGCGACAGATTGCTGCTGGTGATTTTTCCCTTCCACCCGTCCAGGTTCCTTCTGGACCGAAAATATTGTGGTAGCGAGCAACCCTAACTGGAATACCATAATTACGATAATAAGAAAAGTACAGTCGCTCTGAGAAGAGTTTTTCCCATCCATATTCACTATCGGGTCCTGCAGGGTATGCATCATCTTCTTTAAGTCCAGGATTTTCTGGATCCATCTGAATACTTTCGGGATAGATGCAGGCAGAAGAAGAATAGAAAATTGTAGTTTTATTTTTACCCGTTATATCGTTCAGGTTCTTTACTGCACGAAGAACATTGAGATTAATGCTTGCAGAGTTGTTCATCACATCTGCATCATGATCTCCAGTGAAGATATATCCAGCACCACCCATATCAGCAGCAAACTGGTAAATCTCATCAAAAGGTTCTTCATTACATTCAACAGATTTTTCTGCGACAGAGAAATCAGTCAAGTCACCTTGAATAAAACTATGTGCTTCTGATATAGAATATTCTGGATACTTTACATCTACACCACGAACCCAATATCCTTCGGAACGCAGATGTCTTACCATATGACTTCCAATAAAGCCACCAGCACCAAGTACAAGTGCTGTTTTTTTATAATCGCTCATAAGAATGAAAAATTCATATACTATGTATTATACAAAAAAAGGAAGGTTTATGCAACCTTCCTCGCTCAGTATTATGCAGGCTCGCCACTTGCTCTTTGACCAGAAGCAAGAAACTGGGCGGGAGAGAGTCCCATCCGCACCAACGGCATTTGAGAGATGACGTAAACTCATAAGGGGTCATTTGACTCCACCACCTAGTTTTACTTAACTAGGAAAAGTTGGACTAGTTTTGGTATCTCAATAGCAGCATAAAAACCACATAAGAAAAGAATATCCCAGAACTTATATTTGATAGCAAAGGGAACGACAAAGACATTCCCAATACATTTTACAAATAGTCCTATTTTCATATCTCCCCATAACAGGAAAAAATAACCTGATAAGAGGAGAATATTACCAATGTATCGGAATACATTAGATTTTGCCATAAGGGGTTTGCTCCCGACCAGTGCGCTTTTTAAGTCGTCCCGGGACTATTTAATATGTTTAGAAAGAAGTTTAATTTCTTCTTCCAACTGACGACTAACCCCTTCAGGAGTATATGCTCCAGTTGCTTGTTTGCGTCGTTCCATTTCTTCTTCAATCTTTTGAGTGATAGAAGCATGGCGGCGGATTTCTCCTCCCATCGACATCATTTTTTTAGTTTGTTGCATACAAAACTGAAGTTGCATCAGTTCCATATCATCTAGTTCAAACATAATTAATCCTCATCATCGTCTCTCACATAACAAGGAACACGATCTGGGTCTAACCAACATGTATAATCATAATCTTCCATAGCAGTCATTAACTGCATTTCATTATCACAAAGATACATGTCACGATAATGACCAGTATAGGAATCTACTTTTTGGATTCTATAATCAGGTTTCCCATTGATTTCCAAGGTGCCAACTTGGACATAACGATAAGGAAACCTTTCCATAAGAACAGTTGGTTTCCTGATTACTTTCATCATGCAACCTCAACAGATTCAAGATCACCAGCGACATATTCCATAAGCATTTCATAGTCATCCATAGGATCACCAGAAAATACTACACCCTCGTTTTCATAGTAGCGGCGAACCTTTTTGTAAAGTTTCGGATTCTTTACATCAAGATAGAAATCACCATTTGCTGCACCACGAAGGGTTTGAACGTCTTTCTTGAATTTTGCTGTAAGAGTCATTGTTTTGAATGTTGACCTTGTTATTATAAGGTTTTGACTTGTGAAAGTCAAGATGGACAGAAGAAGTTCTGTCCTAGTGCTCCTTGAGGGGATCGAACCCACCTTAGCCGAATTATGAGTTCGGTGCATTCACCAGATTGCTAAAGGAGCAGATGGAGGATTTACACAGCCTCAGAGTTTCCTCTTCACAGGCACGAAACCTCCAATAGGAATGTCGGGAATTGAACCCGATTCACACCGTTATAAGCAGTGGGCCTTAACCAATAGGCGACATTCCCGCAGATGAACTACGATGCTTCGTTATTGTTTTCCGTGTATATTCGGAAAAGTTCATCATCTGCAGGAACCATAACTGCTTTATTCTTCCCATCCTCTATTCCAAGAGTTTCTCCATTCTCTACTCTTGAAATCATAGTGTCCCAATTTTCTTGCCAGTATTCCACGGTGTAAAAAGGAATGTCTTTCATAGTTGTCATATTTAGACAATCGGGGTGACAGGATTCGAACCTGCGACCTAATGCTCCCAAAGCATCCGCGCTACCAAGCTGCGCCACACCCCGTTGTTTCTTACCCACTAATTATACTACTTCTTGTGACCCTTGTCAAATGGTGCCCAGTGCTGCCATCCATATTCATGAATCGCCCAGATACCCATAATCGGTACAACAATCAAGGCATAACACATAATGCCTAATACTATTTGATTGTTAAGTGCTGCTGCTGCGAAGTGTCCCATTAATGTGCCGTACCGTTTCCTTTATAGTTATCACTATCATAATAACTCCCTTTCTTTGAACCAACATATAAAGTAGCAATCACAAAAGGGATTGCTAATACAACAAGAAATCTACCAAGTAAATGAGACATTACATTCCTCCGTTTCTAAAACCAACTAGGTATCCAATAATAAGTCCACACATAAATGCTACAAACATATAGAGCATGTGTGAGAAAAAGTCAATGAAAATAAACCACTCTTCAGTCGTCATCTTGATTCATTAACTCCTCTATACGTCTTCTCATATCGTTCATTTTTTGCTTCTCACGCTCACAATGACGATAACCACGCTGCCCTCTGAATATCATTGTGCCTTGATAAAACATCGTAGCAGCAAAGATAAGAAGCAGAACTATACCTATTATTTCAGGGTAATGTTGAGCCATGGTAGTAGTGGTGGTATTACTCCAATGAGTCGAAGCAGACCTTCAGCAAAAAGAGACAAAACAACCCAGCCAACACACATTGAGATAATCGAAGCATTACGATTATGTCTTCGTATTGCATTATCAATCATCTCCTGACACTCAGATCTGGTAATCAACTCTTCTTGTTCGTGCATCATGGATGATCCTGCCCCAGTTCAGTTAATCTCTTTTCCCATGTTACTCCACCTTCCATACCAACACATGGATTGATGCAAGTATCATCACCATGATTGTTACAAACTAAACCAGCAAGGTCTAGTTCATTTCCTTTTCTTCCTGTTCCAGACCAGTAGTGCTCTCCATTAATCCAGAGGGCACCACACTTTGGGCATTCCTTTCTTTCCAGAGAAAGATCGGACAGCTCTTTATTGGTCATTTTTGTACTCCTTGAGAAACTTTTGGAAATCGGTTGTATCCTTAATCAGTTGTCTTTTAAGTTTCCAACCCATCCATTTCAGTTGAACCCGAACAGCAGCATATCTAACTTGCAAATCCATGTAATGAACCAGTTTCATGGTTTCATCATAACCAGCATATGCAATCAATGCAACAAATGTCAGCATTAGAAAATAAAATCCTGCCATTTTAGATTCTCATATATCGTTATATAGTCATTAAATGTTTTCTTAATATTGTAATGTCTTGATACAAAAACTTTGTAAAACGGAAAGGAGAGGATTCGAACCTCCGGAGGCTTTCACCTCTTTTGTTTTCAAGACAAACGCCTTAAACCACTCGGCCACCTTTCCAAATTGTCAACGAATTTCAAAGTCCAGTTTACGAACTTTGCGTTGTCTTCTTGCTTCTTGATAAGCAAGATCTGAAGATGAAAGAACATTCTTTTGTTCTTTCTGTGTAGAGTTTACCATAATTACTCTACTTAAGTCAACTGCTGTGACACTATCACCTTTTACGGTCATCATATTAGCACAACCACAAACCTGTGTCTTTGGTGTACTTGCTAATTCTTTACTACAATCTCTGCATCTTACTATAATCATTGGTATTCATCCTTATCACTGTAAATGTGATCTTAACATCCATACAAATTTGCCATGAGATTCCATTAAATCTTGAGCAAGGTTAGCAGTAGCATATTGCTTTTGTGCTTCTGCTTCTTCCGAAATTTCTTGAAGCATTTCATAGAACTTATTGTTATTATCAAGAAGTTCCTGAAGCATTTCTCTTGCTCCAGTTGAACTTGCTGCTTCTTTAATTTGAGTAACCTCAAGCATTCTTGAAAGGGAACTTAAAGGTTTTACATTCAAAAATCTCATATGCTCTGAGAGACGATCAATCTCTTCAATCATTGTCTCATACTGACCACCAAAGAGTTGATGTAGTTGTGTAAAATCTTCTCCAACTACATTCCAATGAAATGCCCAAGTTTTATGAAACAAAACAAAAAGTGATGACTGAGCATCACTCAAGAGTTTGAATAGTTTTTCCATTATACTCTTTTTATTTTTATTTATCAAGTGGGAGCAGAGGGATTCGAACCCCCGACATTCTGCGTGTAAAGCAGACGCTGCTACCGCTGAGCTATGCTCCCGTGGCTCCCCCTCCTGGATTCGAACCAGGGACCAAATGATTAACAGTCATCTGCGCTACCGCTGCGCCAAGGAGGAATATGTCCCCAGAAGGGGAAGCGGAGTATCGGAATCGAACCGACGACATCTAACTTGGAAGGATAGCGTTCTACCGCTGAACTAACTCCGCTTGTGAGACAATCATAAACTATTTTAGTTTGATTGTCAAGTGTCGATGAAAGGACTTGAACCTTCACGGGATAATCCCACGACGGCCTAAACGTCGCGTGTCTACCAATTCCACCACATCGACTTATTGAACTTGGTGTGACTCTCTATGGCAGTTAGAACACAGAAGAACACATTTATCAAGTTCATTTTTAATTTTAGACCATTCCCACAAACGAATTTTATTCCAATTTGCTTCTTTAGTTGAAGGGTCTAAATGGTGAAATTCAAGAGCTCCAAGATACTTATTATATCCACACTCTTTACATTTACCACCCATATACTCTACTGCTTCAATTTTTCTTTTTCTCCACCTTTCTGTCGTATACTCATTAAAACAAGAACGACACATAGATTGATAACCAGATTTTCTAGATTTTCTTTGAAATCCAGTTTCTTCAGTAAGAAGACAAGAACATTTAGTGCAGTTGGACATATGTTTTTTAATGCTTAGATTTATTTATCTAAGCAACGGGTTAGGTAGGATTCGAACCTACGACTCACGCTTTAGAAGAGCGTTACTCTATTCCACTGAGTTACTAACCCATGTTTATAAGACAATCATACCAGTTCAGGATTTGATTGTCAACTATCTGGTTCTAGAGAAACAATTTCAAGTTCATCACTTTCTGGTTCAATCCACTCATAAAACTCTGCAAGAATAGCACGAGCATCATCTTTTGGGATACTCATGTCTGCAGCACGCTCAAGAGACCACTCTCGCACATGTGCAACAATATCTTCAGTCGTTGTTGCCATAATAATCTTTTCGGAAGTACCTGTTGAGGATGTTGCTATTGTAGTATGCAGGTGTTCCGATGTCAAGGGATTCTGTGAGGACTCCATTAACGAATAATTGTCGGGTCTCTTCAAAGTTTGTTTTGCCCTTTGTTTTATGTAATGATAGGATAGTTCGACTAAAATTTTCTCTACCCAATCGTCCAATTTCCTCTTTAAGTTCCGGACAAGATCCATAGTAATTTTTCCAATCAGATTCTGATTTTACTTTACGTTTTTTTCCTTTCGGTGTTCTAAATGACCAGAAGTATTTCCTTCCGATGTATTTTCGATTGTTTTGTATATTTGTAATGAGATAGACAAAACCGAAGTTATCGTTAATATCCTTAGATAAAAAAGGGGTTCCTTCAAATAACCAGGGGTTTTCATAGTCAATATCTGTACTCATCAAGCATATCAAGAACCTTGTTCAGATATTTATGAGCAATGTCCTTGGGGTTAGAATACCAAGTTGGATCATCTTGTAACTGCGCTTTTAATTTTAAAATACGAATCTTAAATTCGTCTTTCTTCAGTTGATTTTTTGACACAATAAAAAAGAGGAGTGTTACCTCCTCTATCTATAACACTTAAGTAGTTATGCCTACTCCCCATTCTTTACAATAGTCATAATCACCAAACAAATACTCATCACATTCTGCTGCCTCAATGTAGGCATTTATGATTTCCTGTTCACACCATTCGT
>Ga0222715_10001749_pt1 | contig 20505 bp, 16 predicted proteins | sample C33_9DmetaG_FD_165056 | JGI IMG/M metagenome (GOLD analysis project Ga0222715, IMG submission 165056) | Estuarine water microbial communities from San Francisco Bay, California, United States - C33_9D | ecosystem: Environmental > Aquatic > Marine > Unclassified | place: USA: California... | reverse complement strand
TGCCCGACTCTCATTAGTTATTTCTTTACCAGCTAACATTCGTGCGATCTCATCAATTCGTTCTTGTTCAGGAAGATTAATGACCTGTGTGTAGGTTTCGCCTTTGTTTGTGTTTTTTATAACACGCAGATGATTGTTTCCACAGGATGCAACTTGAGCGAGGTGAGTAACGCAAAATATCTGGCGATGTTCGGCTAAACTATTCAGCAATTTTCCCACGATCTCGGCAATCCCACCGCTGATTCCAGCATCAACTTCATCAAAGATCATCGTTGGCACACCATTGTCCTTTGAGGCAATGATTTGTATGGCCAGACTGAGTCTTGATAATTCGCCACCGGAAGCAACCTTAGTGATGGGTCGTAATGGTTGTCCTGGATTTGTTGAAACGATAAAAGTGATTTTATCCATACCAAACGAATGTAGTTTCGAGTCTTCAACGCTATCAACAGTGATATCAAATTTCCCGCCCATGCCCAGTTCATGCATTTTTTCCGTTACTGCGAGTGCAATTTTTTTCGCTGTTATTTTTCTTTTACCACTGAGATCGTTAGCGAATTTCAGATAGCTTTGACTAAGTTCAGTTTTCTTCTTTTGTAGAAATTCGTGTTGTTCCTGGCCGCCTTCGAGCTGATTTAATTGCAATGTAAGCTGATTTAATTGTTCTACTAGCGCTTCCGGTTTTATTTTGTGTTTACGAGCCAGTTCATGAATTTTATCGAGTCGTTTTTCTATCGAGTTTAGTTGACTGATATCAGAATCAAAACGGTCTATATAATCTTTTAATTCAGAACTGGCTTCATCTACCTGAATAGTAGCGCTATCAAGCAGATTACAAATATTCACCAGTGAATTATCAATACTGCAAAGCTCACTCAGTGCGCGCTGGTGTTGTGATAGTTGGCTATAAAGCGGACTCTCCGATTCGGATAATTCAGTTAATATTCGTTGACAACTTTCGATCAAGTCCTGTGAATGAGATTGACGTTTAAATGCTTCCGTGAGCGTTTCATATTCTGATTCGCCAAGCTCAAGTTGAGTAAGTTCATCAATTTGATATCGCAAGAGTGTCAATCTTGCTTCAAAATCTTCACCACTTGTTTCAAAATTTTGCAGCTGTTCATTTACCTGTTTCCATTCGTGATAAACAGTAGAGACATCGTTTAATAAGGTATTGTAGGCGCCGGCCTGATCCAGAATTTCACGTTGTGTCTGTGGTCGGGATAAGGATTGATGAGCGTGTTGTCCATGTATATCGACCAGGTATTCACCAATATCACGCAAAGTTTGAACGGGAACGGGTGTGTTATTTAGATAAGCACGTGATCGACCTTCTTTGGTGATTGTTCTTCTAATGAACAATTCATCATCAGCATCAATCTCCATTTCAGTCAGTCGTTCATTGATATAAGTATTATTATTAATTGAAAAAATGGCTGTTATATCGGCTTTCTCTGACCCGCCTCTGATTATATTGGTATCAGCGCGGTCGCCCAGAACCAGACCCAAAGCATCAAGTAATATCGATTTGCCAGCACCGGTTTCACCGGTTAAGACAGTCATCCCTGATTTAAAATCAATGTTCAGACTATCGATTACTGCAAGATCATTAATGACGAGTTGACGCAGCAATGCTAGGTGCTCCAGTTTAATTTTTCACGAAGGATATGAAATTGATCGTGATTTGGCGGATGAATCAACCTGATTTTCTTATCTTTCTTTTCAACCCGAACCCGGTCGCCCGAAACCAATTCAATTTTTGTTTCTCCATCAAAGGTAAGATGAGCATGGTCGACTTCCCTTGTTCCAATAACAACTTCTATGCAACTATTCCCATCAACCACAATAGGGCGATTAGTTAATGAATGTGGACAAATGGGAACTAATAGCAGGGCGTCCAGTGATGGATGGACAATCGGTCCCCCCGCAGCAAGTGCATAGGCAGTAGAGCCAGTAGGTGAAGAAATGATCATGCCATCGGAACGGTGTTTATGCACAAATGCTCCATTAACATATGTTTCGAGTTCAACTAGACGTGCGATATTATATTTTTGAATAATAATATCGTTGAATCCATAACCTTCAAAGATACATTTATTGTCACGAAATGCCTGCGCTCTCAACAGAAAACGCACATCTTCAACATAGTGGCCCTTTAAGATTTCATCCATATTGTTGGCGATGTCATCGGCAGGTATATCCGCCAGAAAACCGACATGGCCAAGATTAATGCCAAGTAATGGCACATCCAAATCACACAAAATATGCGATGCCATTAACATAGTACCGTCACCACCGATGGCGATAACCAAATCGCAGTGTTTACCCAATTCTCTGGCGTCATAGACATCAAATTTGTGGTCCTTAAGTAAATCAGCGCAGCATTTATCCAGAATTACTTCTTGTTCGCGTAAATCAAGATACTCAACCAGTTCTGCAAGTGTTCTTTGAATAGCTTTAACGCCAGAATTGGTGATCAGTCCGATACGGTTAAACATGGTTTTAATTCTATCCTGTTGGTTTTTCGACAAACATAACACGCCCCGACAACGCGGCCAATATATCCCAGAAAGATCTTTCTTATGAGACTTTATTTTAATTGAGACTGAAGATGTTTTGCACTCGTTACAGGAGAGTGCTAAATTTCAGTTAATTATTCAGGTTTTGCTAGATTAGTATGGTTTCAACAACAGATTCTTCACAATTATCGGAACGAAGCCTTTATTTGTTCAAAGCACTGGTCGAACATTTTATTGAAGATGGGACTCCAGTCGGCTCACGCACACTCTCAAAAGATGCAAATTTGAATCTGAGTCCAGCTTCAATACGAAATGTGATGGCGGATCTTGAAGATATTGGCTTATTACATTCACCCCATACTTCCGCCGGTCGTGTGCCAACTGCCAAGGGCTATCGTTTATTCGTAGACAGCTTGTTGCGCGTTAATGACCTGAAATCTTCCGAAGTTGAGAAAATCGCTAGGGAAATGGCCCCTGATAATGATTATTCTTCCTTGATGCATCGTACTTCATCAATGCTATCGAATATTACTCAGTTGGCTGGCGTTGTGATGTTGCCTAGAAACACACAATCCAGGTTAAAGCATATTGAGTTTGTCTCTTTATCCGCAAATCGGGTATTGGTCATTCTGGTGGTGAATGATAGGGAAGTCCAAAATAGAATTATTAATACCGGTAAAACCTATACCAGTTCAGAGTTACAACGGGTTTCCAATTATCTCAATGAGATCTTTGCTGGCAAAGACCTGACCACGGTTCGGGCATCGATTCTGGATGAACTGGAAAAGATGAAGGAAGAGGTTAACCAGTCTATGGAATCGGCGATTGAGATGGCCCAGATGGCGTTTAACAACGACGAAAATTCAAGTAAGGGTGATGATTTACTATTCTCCGGGCAAACTAATTTAATGGATGTTGCAGAACTTTGTAATGTAGATAAATTAAAGAAACTATTCGAAACATTTAATCAGAAGCGGGATATTCTGCATTTGCTTGAACAGGCGATAAATGCAGACGGGATGCAAATATTTATTGGTGAAGAATCAGGCTACGACGTACTCGACAATTGCAGTGTCGTCACATCGCCTTATGAAGTTGATGGCCAAATACTAGGTGTTTTAGGCGTAATAGGACCAACTCGCATGCATTATGAGCGAGTTATTCCAATTGTGGATATTACTGCCAAAATGCTTGGTGTTGCCTTGAACTTCAAAAATTAATCCCCACTTAATCCGGACGCGTCCAGATGGATGCAGGGATTCTATTGTCTAATTAAAGAGGTTAACCATGTCAGGTCAAGAAAATGATGTTGTTCAGGAAGGAGAAACGAATGATGAGTTGCAACAAGAAACTGACTCATTGGAAGATATTGTTGATGAAAGCAATGTTGAAGAAAACGCCGAATCTCAAATTGAAGATCAGGAAATAGACATCGAGACCTTGCAGAATCAACTGGAAAAGCAAAAAGAAAAAGCACAAACAAATCTTGATGCTGCGCTAAGAGCTCAGGCAGAGATGGAAAATCTTCGTAAAAGAACCGCGCGTGATGTAGAGAATGCGCACAAGTATGCGCTGGAAAAATTCGTAAATGAGCTGTTACCAATCATGGATAGTCTGGAGTTGGGACTCTCTGCAGCGGAAAGTGCGGAAAATATCGATGATTTGAGAGAAGGAATGACGCTGACTATGAAGATGTTCAGCTCTGCAATGGAAAAATTTAATGTAAAGACGATCGACCCGGCAGGTGAAAAATTCAATCCTGAGCAACATGAGGCTGTTTCAATGCAGGAAATTGAGGGGACTGAGTCAGGCACCGTTGCGATGGTTATGCAAAAAGGCTATGAGCTGAATGGCCGTTTAGTCCGACCAGCAATGGTTGTGGTGGCTAAGTAGAGGATTAATTTCATGGCGAACGTATCAAGTCTGGCTTATATAAGCGAAATTTATTCTTTATAAGACTTGAAATATCTAAACCGCGCCCACATTTAATTTAGCAATATGAATATTAACAATATTAACTACAAATCAAACAGTTAAGTATTTTTGGAGAAAGCGAATGGCAAAGATTATAGGAATTGACCTGGGTACCACCAACTCTTGTGTTGCGGTACTGGAAGGTGGCAAGGCAAAGGTTATAGAAAACAGTGAAGGAGGCAGAACAACTCCGTCGATTGTTGCTTACACAGATAATGAAGAAGTTCTTGTTGGTCAATCAGCCAAGCGCCAATCAGTTACTAACCCGAACAATACACTCTATGCGGTGAAAAGATTGATAGGTCGCCGTTTTGAAGAAGATACTGTCCAAAAAGATATCAAACTGGTGCCTTACAAAATCGTGAAGGCTGATAACGGTGATGCCTGGGTTGAAGTGAATGGCAAGAAAATGGCACCCCCCGAAGTTTCTGCGCGAGTGCTTATGAAAATGAAGAAAACTGCAGAAGATTATCTCGGTGAAGAAGTGAAGGAAGCCGTTATAACTGTACCTGCTTACTTTAATGACTCACAACGTCAGGCTACCAAAGATGCGGGTCGTATCGCGGGTCTTGATGTAAAACGAATTATTAACGAACCGACTGCTGCTGCATTGGCTTATGGTATGGATAAGAAACGTGGAGACGCCAAAATTGCTGTCTATGATTTGGGTGGTGGTACATTCGACGTATCTATCATTGAAATTGCCGAAATCGATGGTGAACATCAATTCGAAGTACTTTCAACCAATGGCGATACTTTCCTTGGTGGTGAAGATTTTGATTTCCGCATCATAGATTTTCTGTGTGATGAATTTAAGAAGGAGCATGGCGTAGATTTACATAATGATCCTTTGGCATTACAACGCCTTAAAGAAGCTGCAGAAAAAGCAAAGATTGAATTATCATCCAGTCAACAAACTGATGTGAATTTACCTTACATAACGGCGGATGCGAATGGCCCTAAACATCTTAATCTGAAATTGACCCGTTCCAAACTAGAGTCATTAGTTGAAGAGTTGGTTGAGCGTACCATCGCACCATGTCAGGTTGCGCTTGATGATGCCGGACTTTCAAAATCAGATATTACGGACGTTATACTGGTCGGTGGTCAAACACGTATGCCCAAGGTTCAGGAAAAAGTGGAATCTTTCTTTGGTAAAGAACCACGTAAGGACGTTAATCCTGATGAAGCCGTTGCCGTAGGTGCAGCGATTCAGGCAGGTGTATTAGGTGGTGATGTTAAAGACGTGCTTTTATTAGACGTTACGCCATTGTCATTAGGTATCGAGACAATGGGCGGTATCATGACTAAGTTGATCGATAAGAATACGACGATACCGACTAAAGCTAATCAGGTCTTTTCGACTGCCGAGAATAACCAAACCGCTGTTACCGTGCATGTATTGCAGGGTGAACGTGAGATGGCGGCGGGTAATAAATCATTGGGTCGTTTTGACTTGAGTGATATCCCTCCAGCACCGAGGGGCGTGCCTCAAATTGAAGTTAACTTTGATATCGATGCAAATGGTATTTTAAATGTGACTGCAAAAGACAAGGCTACCGGTAAGGAACAGTCCATCGTTATTAAAGCCTCAAGTGGTCTTTCTGATGAAGAGATCGATAATATGGTCAAGGATGCTGAAGCGCATGCCGAAGAAGACCGTATCGCTAAAGAGTTGGTTGAAACCAGGAATATGGCAGAGAACATGATTCATGCTACCCAAAAATCAATCACCGATCTGGGCGACAAGGTCGAAGAGCAGGAAAAGAAAGAGATTGAAGCAGCAATTGCTGATCTTGAAGAAGCATTAAAAGGTAATGATAAAGAAGCGATTACCGAGAAAACCACCAAGTTAACGGAAGTTGCCGGAAAACTGGCAGAGCGTGCCTATGCCGAAGAACATGCTTCAGCAGGAGCAGGCGACGCAGGTGGTGCTGATGCTGGTGATAGTAAAAATTCAGCAGATAATGATGCTGTCGATGCTGAGTTTGAAGAAGTGGAAGACGATAAAAAATAATCGTATTGAAACGTTTTTTACTATAAAAGCAGCGTAATTAAATAGAACGGCCTGGAGATGATTTTTCTTCTCCGGGCTTGTTTGCGTTTTGATGTAAAGTCTAATTCATAAAAAATAAGAATCTAAAAAGAGTAGAGCATGGCTGAAAAACGAGATTATTACGAAGTATTGGGTGTTTCAAGAAATGCCGACGAGGCAGAATTAAAAAAAGCCTATCGCCGTTTGGCAATGAAACATCATCCGGATCGTAATGAGGGTGATGGCAAAGCCGAAGATAAATTCAAAGAAGCGAAAGAAGCATATGACGTTTTGACCGATGGCCGTAAACGTGCGGCTTATGACCAATTCGGGCATGCGGGTGTAGATACTAGTGCAGGCGGTGGTGGAGCCGGTGGTGCTGGTTTTGGTGATATCTTTGATAGTGTGTTTGGCGATATTTTTGGAGGCGGCGGCAGTGGTCGTGGCGGTAACCGGGTTTATCGTGGCGCAGATTTACGTTACAACCTTGAATTATCACTGGAAGATGCAGTTTCCGGAACGACCGTTAAGATTCGCGTTCCTAAAATGGTTGTCTGTGATCCCTGTAAGGGTTCTGGTGCGAAAAAAGGTAGTTCCCCGGTAAGTTGTCCAACCTGTGCTGGTCATGGACAGGTCAGAATGCAACAGGGCTTCTTTTCTGTGCAACAAACATGTCCCCAATGCCGAGGACAAGGTAAGATAATCAGTGACCCATGCGGATCTTGTCGCGGTGAAGGTCGTGTCAGAGATAGCAAAACAATTTCTGTCAAAGTACCGGAAGGCGTTGATAATGGTGACCGTATACGCCTTTCAGGTGAAGGCGAAGCCGGAGAGAATAGTGGGCCTCCAGGTGATTTATATGTACATATCAGCGTCAAAGAGCATCCGATTTTTGTTCGTGATAGTACCGACCTTTATTGTGATGTGCCTATCAGTTTCACTACTGCCACACTGGGCGGAGAGATAGAAGTGCCGACTCTGGATGGCAAGGTTAAATTAAAGATTCCTGCTGAATCACAAAGTGGAAAGTTGTTTCGTTTGAGACAGAAAGGTGTTCGTTCGGTGCGTAATTCATCTAAAGGTGATTTACTTTGTCGGATTGTGATTGAAACGCCAGTAAAATTAAACAACGAACAAAAAGAATTGTTAAGACAGTTTGAGGAATCAATGCTAAGTGGTGGAAATAAACATAGTCCACAGGCAACTTCCTGGTTGGATGGTGTGAAGAAGTTTTTTGATTCAATGACAAACTGATTAGAAATAGGTGGCCTTGCTAATATCTTAAACAGACTACGTAAAGCGTCGTTTATAATGACAGATTAAATTGTTAATCAATAACTCATTCCTGCGTAACACCGGAATATTAAAACCGGAGTCTGATAATATGAAAAACCATATACTTTATTTTGCTAATCCGATGTGTTCATGGTGCTGGGGCTTTGCGCCGGTTATAAAATCTGTTGAGAAAGCTTTTAGTCAATACTTGCCGCTCTATGTAATCCTCGGTGGTTTGGGAAGAGGCAAACAGAATGCTTTGGATGCGAATGGTAAGCGTACCATCCGACAACATTGGGAGCATGTAAACGAGCAAACTAATCAGCCTTTCAACTTTGAATTCTTTGAGCGTGATGGTTTTGTTTACAACACTGAACTTGCTTGTCGTGCAGTCGTTACCGCGAGGCGCTTAAAACCAGAGACAGCATTGGATTTTCTTATTCACATGCACCGTCAATTTTATCAAGAACTTAAAAATACAACAGAGCCTGAAACGTTGTTTGCTTTAGCAGAGGATTTTGGTTTTAATAAAACAGAATTTGAAACTGAATTTAATAGTGACCAGACAGCTACGGAGATCGCATCAGACTTTAAAGCGACAAAGCAATTAGGTGTCAGTGGCTTTCCAAGTTTGTATGTCAGCAACACGAAGGATGGTTATACCGTGATCACTCAGGGATACCAAACGCGGGAAAAGATTGAAAGTGCCTTGACGAGCTGGCAGAAAAATCAATCTGTTTCGTAGTCGACTTGATTTAACAAATAAAGGAAATCCCCAGCAATGAGGCTATTTTTTTCTCCAACATCACCGTATGTACGAAAAGTCCGAATTGCTGCAATAGAGCTGGGGCTTGAGAATCAGATTGAATTAATCACAAGCAATCCTTGGGATAATCCCCCTGAATTAGCGGATGCTAACCCGCTAGGTAAAGTACCGACACTAATGATCTCCGATAATGAAAGCCTGTTTGATTCGCCTGTGATTTGTGAATATCTGGATAATCTAAATAGCGAGATAACTCTTTTCCCTGATTCTGGTCAGGCGCGTTGGGATGCTTTGCGTCTACAAGCACTTGCTGATGGCGTTCTCGATGCTGCTGTTATGATACGTTATGACAGTTTACGTCCAGAAGCTGAACAATATAGAGGTATGCGAACCAGACAGTTAAACGTGATTCGACGTGCCTTGGTAATGTTGGATTCAGAGGTGACGCAGCTTTTGGGACCAATCACGATCGGACAAATTGCTGTGGCTTGTGCTCTGGGTTATCTTGATTTTCGACTGCCTGAAGAAAATTGGCATGTGACTCATCCAAAGCTGGATAGTTGGTATACGAGATGGATGAAAAGAGAATCAATGCAAGTAACGATGCCGCTTCCAGCATAGAATTCACAGTAGTGACATTATGATTTGTGAGCATGTAAATTTTGAGAATTTTAAGTCAGTTTTTGAAATCGATGTATAATCCTGAATAATAGAATCTATATAGGCGCAGTAGTTATGTCGGTAAGAGTTGGTGTGTGTGGTGCAGCGGGTCGAATGGGTAAAACTATTCTGGAAGTCTGCAATGATACTGATGGTGTTGAAGTCACCGCTGCGATTGAATATAACGAATCCCCAATGCTGGGTATAGATGCTGGCGAAGTCGCCGGCATTGGTAAATTGGGTGTTTTAATAACAGATGATATTTCCAGTATTGCTGATCAGGTTGATGTGATTATTGACTTCACATTTGCAGCATCTGTTGCTGCGAATATTAAAAAATGCGTCGCTTCCGATTGCAAGATGGTTATTGGCACAACCGGACTTACCAAGGAAGATCATGCACGGATTAAATCAGCCTCTGAAAATATAGCCATTGTGTTTGCGCCAAACATGAGTATTGGTGTCAATCTATGTTTAAAACTTTTGGAAATGGCAGCTCATGTGATTGGTGATGATGCCGACATAGAAATTATAGAAGCACATCATCGTCATAAAAAGGATGCGCCATCCGGTACAGCAATACGTATGGGCGAAGTGGTAGCAAAAACACTTGGGCGTAACCTTAATGAATGTGCTGTATATGGTCGTGAGGGTATAACGGGTGAACGTGATAAAAACACGATTGGTTTTGAAACGATTCGTGCTGGAGATATTGTTGGTGATCACACCGTTATGTTTGCAACCGAGGGCGAGCGTATTGAAATTACGCATAAAGCCTCATCAAGAAAGACTTTTGCTAATGGTGCAGTAAGAGCAGCACAATGGCTGTTAGATAAAGACAAAGGTCTGTTTGATATGCAGGATGTATTGGGTTTGAAAAATTATTTTTAATAAAGATATTAATAATTAATCGTGATAGACGAGAAGCAGATTAAGCGCCTTTATGATCAGTCATACGTTTCATATATCGCAACTTATTTTGTTGCTGTATTGGCCTATTGGTTATTTAAAGACATTGCTCCAGAGAAAATAATAAATACCTGGTTTATTATTTTTTCATTATTTACAACAGCTCGTTTTATTCTAACCTGGCGCTTCAAACAGGGTAAAAACCAGGAATATGATGATATCTGGTTCATGCTGTTTTTAATTTCGACTGCCATCTCAGGAACACTATGGGGACTTACCGGCTTTCTATTTATACCGGATGAGACCTTAAGCTTGCTTGATTCCGTTTTAAATCATGGCATTTTACTATTATTTATAGCGAGCTTGATTGGTGGGTCAATTATTACTTATTCGGCAAGCAAGATGGTATACATGAGTTTTTCTATCCCTGCGATAGTTCCCCAGTGTCTTATGTTAATTGCACAGGGTAATAAATATCATTCTTTTCTTGGGGGTATTGTACTTGCTTACGCCTGTATTATGTTTGTGATATCTGTTTATATAAATAGAGTGTTTACAGAATCAAATAAAGTTGAAGCGGAAAATGAATTCCTTAAAAAATAATCACCTCAAGCGGTATAAATATAAAACGAAAAGAAGATTTATAATACCTATTGTCATGCTACTGTAGTGGTCGAGGTATAGGGCACTACCAGTGATACTTCACCTTTGATATGTTTCTCTTGTACACCACGCCAGTATTGAGCAGTTAATAAATCCTGATGGTGTTTCAAAAACGCAGCTTTAAGTTTTTCATTCATAGATAAGAATTTGATAAACTCTTCAGGAAATATGTCATTTTTTCCAACGTAATACCAGGTGTCTGCTAGCATTTCATCTTCAAAGTCACTGGCTTCCGGGATATCGCGGAAATTACAATCTGTGACGAGTGATACTTCATCATAGTCGTAAAATATAACGCGGTTATGTGGCGTAACACCAAAATTTTTCAATAATAAATCACCAGTAAAAATATTTGTTTGCGCGAGATCTTTTATCGCCTGTCCATAATCAATAATTGCTAGGGCAGCTTCTTCTTCCGAGGCTTCATTAATGAATAAGTTTAATGGGCGCATACGTCGTTCTGTATAAACGCGTTTTAATAAAAGATTATTACCTTCTTTACGAACACTCTCATTAGCACCATCAAGCAACTCATCTCTGAGCTCTTTTGAAAAGCGATTGATAGGAAATTCAAGGTTTAGAAATTCCTGTGTATCAATTAACCTGCCTGCTCGGTCGTGTTTTGATACAAGCTTGTATTTTTCAATTACCTCTTCACGAGTTACTGTTTTTGGGTAGCCAAACTTGTCACGAATAATCTTGAACACCAGGTTGTACGAGGGCAGTGTGAAAACAATCATAACCAGTCCGGTATCGCCTTCAGCATGCATGAATTTATCTTTAGTGATGCTTAGATGTTGACTGAAAGTTCGGTGACGTTCAGTTTTTCCCTGTCTTAAACGACCAAGTACAGTATACAGCTCATCAATCGGCTTTTTGGGTATTAATGATTTAAGAAAATGAACAGCCCCGATGACTGAATTTGGATCTGCAAAATAATATGAGCGTGTGTATCCGAATATCAAACTGACTTCTTTTTCGTTTAAAAAGACAGCATCTACCGTTATCCCGCTGTCTTCATTTTTAAACGCGATAACAATAGGTGTTTCGCCTTTGTTGAGAATTAGTTTTCCGACCAGATAGGCGCGCTCCGCCTGATAAAAAAATGAATCAATAAACTCAAATCGGATGTATTCGATATCTTTACTGAATTTTTCTTTAGTATGCGCATCGATCGTATTAGCAATACGATCTGCATTATTGACAATATCATCGTAGGGTATACGAAAAGAGAAGTCATCAAGGATGGTTTCAAAAATACGTTGTAACGATACCCAGTAAGGATAACGCCTGATATTAAGTGACATTATCAGGCGTAGATCGTCTGAAGGGCTGGATGAAGTAAACTCTATTCCTTGGTCAACACCTTCCGTACCAAATATACGCCGGGTGGTGGAGTTAAAAAAAGTTTTTATAAAATCATTATCAGGAACTTGATCCAGACGTTCTCCAAAATAACTCCTTACCTTGTGCCAGAGTTTTTTATCATCGACACGTTTGCCCAGTATCTTACGCAGGCCAAGGACAATGCGCCGAACTGATTTTTCATACAGGTCGACACGGTCAACAATGTCTTGTTGATGTCCTTTCCAGTCTCTATGCTCAAAACGTGTCCGAGCACGTTTTGTCATACGATGAAAGTTACTGTTATAACGAATAAACCCGTCATAGATAATCTGCGAGCACTCCGCAATCAGATCTCTGTCGGACATAATTGTTAACTAAACTTCATCGCATCACAGGTTCGAAATTAATGCGTCTGCAAACTCGCTGCATTTTATTTCGGTGGCGCCATCCATAAGTCGAGCAAAATCATATGTCACTGTTTTATTCGCAATCGTTTTATCCATGGATGTGATAATACGATCTGCAGCTTCAGTCCATCCCAGATAACGTAGCATCATCTCGCCCGACAATAACAATGATCCTGGATTTACTTTATCCAGATCGGCATATTTAGGAGCGGTACCATGTGTTGCTTCAAATATGGCATGACCAGAATCGTAGTTAATGTTTCCACCAGGTGCGATACCAATGCCACCTACCTGAGCAGCTAGTGCGTCGGAAAGATAATCACCATTCAGATTCATTGTTGCAATAACTTCAAAATCTTCAGGTCGAGTTAGGACTTGTTGCAGAGTGATATCTGCAATTGCATCCTTAATCAAAACCTTTCCATCTTTCTCTGCTTGAGCCATTTCATCCTGTGCGGCTTGCATGCCTTTTTCTGCTTTTGTGCGTTCCCAGATATCCCAACTATAGGTTTCCTTATTAAATTCTTTTTCAGCCAGTTCATAACCCCAGTTACGAAACGCACCTTCTGTGAATTTCATAATGTTACCTTTATGCACAAAGGTGACGCTCTTACGATTGTTATCTATGGCATATTTAATAGCTGCTCGAACGAGACGAGAAGTTCCTTCCTGAGAGATCGGTTTGATGCCAATACCGGAAGTGGCCGGAAAACGAATTTTACGATAATAAGTGGGGAAGCTTTCTTTAAACAGTTCAAGGAATTTATTGTTTTCTTCGCTACCCTGTTCGAACTCAATTCCAGCATAAATGTCTTCTGTGTTTTCACGGAAGATCACCATATCGATTAATTCTGGGTGTCTGACTGGGGATGGGACACCTTTGTACCAGCGTACCGGTCTTAAACAGACATATAAATCCAGTATTTGGCGTAATGCGACATTTAATGAACTAATACCACCGCCGATTGGTGTGGTTAAAGGACCTTTAATAGCGACCAGAAATTCGCGACAGGTTTCAATGGTTTCATCAGGTAACCAGCTACCTGTTAGTTTGTTTGCTTTTTCACCAGCATAAACTTCAAGCCATTTGATTTCTCTCTTACCACCATATGTTTTTTCAACAGCGGCATCCATAACACGTTGTGATGCCTTCCATACGTCTCGACCAATGCCGTCGCCTTCTATGTAAGGTATTACTGGAGTATCTGGAACTGTTAACTTGCCGTTTTTAATGGATATCTTTTTGCCCCCTGCAGGCGCCTTTAATGATACAGCCACTACACTATCTCCCTTATCGAAATATTATTTAATTTAATGAAGTTGTTTTACGGTTCCATTTTACCTGTTAACGCAGACACTAGAAAGATTATTAAGTGATTGACATTAGGAGAAAAATTCACTACTTTTCCACCCATGCGCCGATTTGAAATCAGCTTGCGGGCGCAATAAAAATACCGCTAAAGAGACAACCTGCTTTAGCTGAAGCTGAATGTGGGATTTTTTATGTTTGTCATTTGACTCGTCGCTTCGGACTCCTGTCCTCTCGCGATATACAGTCCATCCATGGACATATTCCCTGCGTTCACAACAGCAATCCTAGTACAGGCTGACTCTTATAAATTTCAATTTTAATTAATGAGGATGCCATTATGAATAACGAAAAGAATCAATCACTTGGGCCGAATACGCTGGCGGTAAGAGCGGGTCAGGTGCGTAGTCAGGAAGGCGAACACAGCGAATTAATCTTTGCCAGTTCAAGCTATGTCTTTGCCAATGCGGCTGAGGCTGCGGCTCGTTTTTCGGGGGATAGCCCTGGAAATATTTACTCACGTTTTACCAATCCTACCGTACGTACGTTCGAGCAGCGTTTAGCAGCATTAGAACAGGGAGAACGCTGTATAGGTACTTCTTCCGGCATGAGCGCCATACTTTGTACTCTATTGGGTCTGTTAAAGGTGGGTGATCATATTGTATCGTCACGCAGTATTTTCGGAACAACGGTCAACTTGTTGTCGAACATATTGCCTAAATATGGCATTACGACCACATTCGTAGAGCTGGCTGATTATGAAGGGTGGGAAAAGTCGATTAAACCAGAAACAAAATTGCTTTTTCTGGAAACCCCCTCAAATCCATTGACTGAAATCGTGGATATTAAAAAAGTCGCCGATATTGCCCATAATCATAATGCGTTGTTAGTCGTCGATAATTGTTTTTGCACGCCATGTTTACAATTACCTTTGAAATTAGGCGCGGATATCGTCATCCACTCCGCAACAAAATATCTCGACGGTCAAGGCCGTTGTGTTGGTGGCGCTATAGTTGGTAGTGACGCCTTACTGGGTGAAGACATCTATGCCTTTTTGCGAACAGGCGGTGCGAGCATGAGTCCTTTTAACGCCTGGGTATTCCTCAAAGGTCTTGAAACCTTGTCGATTCGTATGCGGGCACATTGTCAGAATGCACAACAGATTGCTGAATGGCTTGAGAATCAAAAATTTGTCGAAAAAGTCTACTATCCAGGTCTCAAATCTCATCCGCAATATGATCTCGCTGCTGAGCAGCAATCTGGAGCTGGCGGTATTGTGAGCTTTGAAGTGAAAGGCGGTAAAGAGCAAGCCTGGAATTTTATCGATTCAATTAATTTATTTTCTATTACAGCAAATTTGGGCGACACCAAGAGCACGATTACACATCCGGGAACAACAACACATCATAAGTTGTCCGAAGAGCAACGTCTTGAAGTGGGTATTAAACCAGGACTTATCCGGTTATCGGTTGGCCTGGAAGATGCCACCGATTTGATAGAGGATCTGGAGCAAGCTTCTTCAGTTGTAACATGATTGTCTGGAGGAAGGTAAAATTTTAATTTACCTCCAGAGATTGATCTAATCCATATTTTTTGGTTACACTGCGAAACTGGATGTCGATCTAGATACAGCAAAAAGGGCTCAGTAGACCCTAAAGTACACCATAATAATAAAAATATAATAACAATAGCAGATCGATCCTCGCGCTCTCCGCTGAAGAGATGTCTTAGCGTAAGCCCCTAAATTTAAAGAATATAAAACAAAAGAGCGGTATTTCCTCTTTTGTTTGTTTACGATATTTTTTCATAACAATTGGAGGGTATTTACATGCCTGGACGTAACTTTTTATTTATCCCTGGTCCCACAACGGTACCGCGCCGCATTCAAAATGCAATGAACATCGAGCAGGAAGATATGCGTGCGATGGATTTGCCTGCATTCACCAAGCCGCTCTATGAAGACATGAAGAAAGTCTTCAAAACCAAGAATGGTCGCGTGTTTATTTTTCCTGCATCCGGCACTGGTGGTTGGGAATCAGCTGTAGCTAATACACTGAATGCCGGTGATAAGGTGTTAATGTCCAGCTTTGGCCATTTTTCGTACCTTTGGGTCGACCTTTGCCAACGCTGGGGGCTGGAAGTTCACCACTGTGAAGAAGAATGGGGTGATGGTGTACCTGTAGAAAAATATGCAGAAATTCTGGCGGCCGACAAAAATCACGAAATCAAAGCGGTCTTCGCAACCCAAAACGAAACAGCAACAGGCGTTGCATCAGACATTGCCGGTGTTAGAAAGGCATTAGATGCTTGCAATCATCCTGCACTATTATTTGTTGATGGTGTAAGTTCTGTTGGTTCAATCGATTTTCGTATGGACGAATGGGGCGTAGATATTTGTGTTTCCGGCTCACAAAAAGGTTTTATGTTACCTACTGGTCTCGGTATTGTCTGTGCCAGCGAAAAAGCACTCGCTTGTCGTGAAGGTTCAACCCTGCCAAAGACATTTTTTGACTGGAACGACCAGATTAAAACCAATGACTTAGGGTTTTTCCCATATACCCCACCAATGAACTTACTCCGTGGCTTACGCGAATCACTCAATATGATATTCGAAGAAGGTCTGGACAATGTATTTGCCCGTCACAATCGTATGGCTAATGCTGTTCGTGCCGCGGTAACTGCCTGGGGTATGCGACCTATCGCCAACGATGACAAATGGTATTCTGATACTGTTACCGCAGTTAAAGTCCCTGAAGGCTTTGATGGCAATGAAGTCGTTCGCCATGCTTACAACTACTACAACCTTGCTCTTTCAATCAGTCTGGCCAAGATTGCCGGTCAGGCATTTCGTATTGGCCATCTTGGAGATATGAATGAGTTGATGGTATTGACCCCGATTAATGGTGCTGAAATGACCATGAAGGATCTGGGTTACCCGATTGAGTTAGGTAGTGGTGTCGCTGCAGCGCAGGAATACTTGCGTTCAACGGCCAAGCCACGAATTCAATCATAATCAAACTTTAATGACGTGTTCCAAACACGTCTTTACCGTAAGACAAACCCGGCAGCTTATGGTGTCGGGGTGTATTCTGTTATTTAACAATAGTATTTATTAAGCTTTTGCTAATGAATTGCTTTGCTGTTAGCAAAACGGAGGGTAAAAAGTTATGAGTTTTACACAATATGAACAGGCGCGTCCGCGTCTACAACGCAGCGAGTTAGCTGTCCCTGGCTCAAATCCTGGAATGTTTGAAAAAGCAGCCAAGAGTGAAGCCGATTATGTTTTTCTCGATTGTGAAGATGCCGTTGTCCCTGATGATAAGGCACAAGCACGCAAAAATATCATTGAAGGTTTAAATGATATTGATTGGGGCAATAAGACAATGTCTGTCCGTATCAACGGTCTGGATACGCATTACATGTATCGCGATGTGGTTGATATCCTGGAACAGGCGGGTAACAACCTCGATACCATTCTAATTCCAAAAGTAGGCACCGCAGAAGATGTCTATGCTGTTGATATGCTGGTGACACAGATTGAAACAGCGATGGGCCTGAAAAAGAAGATTGGTCTGGAATGTTTGATCGAAACCGCTCTGGGCGGCGCTAATGTTTTTACCATTGCACAAGCAAGTAAGCGTTTGGAAGCGTTCCATTTTGGCGTTGCTGATTATGCTGCAAGCTTACGTTCACGTACCACGGTTATCGGTGGTCTGAATCCTGATTACACATGTAAAGGTGTTGAAATTGATCAATGGCATGCGGCACAAGTTCAAATGTTGACGGCGTGTCGTGCTTACGGTTTGCGCGCAATTGATGGTCCGTTTGGTGACTTTAGTGATGCGGAAGCTTTTAAAGAAGCAGCGCGTCGTGTTGCTGCACTAGGTTATGAAGGTAAGTGGGCGATTCACCCATCACAAATTGCATTAGCGAATGAAGTCATGTCTCCACCTGATGCAGAAGTAACGCGTGCACGTCGTGTACTCGAAGCATTGGAAGAAGCGGCCAAGGCAGGCAAGGGTGCGGCTCAACTGGATGGCAAGATGATCGACATCGCATCCGAGAGGATGGCGCGTAATGTGATCGCACAAGCGGATCAAATCGCAGCCAAATAAAAAAAGAATTTAATCCAAAACTATTAGGAGGTTGAGTCATGGATATTCATGAATATCAGTCTAAAGAAATACTCGCAGAATATGGTATCCCGATTGCTGCCGGTGGACTCGCATATAGCCCTGAACAAGCGGCTTATCGTGCGATAGAAATTGGTGGTGAAGTCTGGGTTGTTAAAGCACAAATCCATTCCGGCGCACGTGGTAAAGCTGGTGGTATTAAAGTATGTAAATCAGAATCAGAAGTATCCAAGGCGGCTGAAGAATTACTCGGCGCAAAGTTGGTGACACATCAAACCGGTCCACAAGGCAAGATTTGTCATCGTCTATATATAGAAGCCGGTTGCAATATTGAACGTGAGATCTATCTGGCATTTGTATTGGATCGCGCTAAAGAAAGTGTCACAGTTGTAGCCTCAGCTGAAGGCGGTATGGAGATCGAAGAACTCGCTGTTACCAGACCGGAATCGATAATCAAGATTGCGGTTGAGCCCGCAGTCGGCATGCAACCTTTTCAGGCACGTGAAATAGCTTTTGCTTTAGGTCTGGATAAAACACAGGTGAATCAGGCAGTGACGACTATTCTCGGTTGTTATCGTGCGATGCGTGATCTGGATGCGACCATGGTTGAGATCAATCCTTTAGTGGTTACCAAAGAAGGCAACATTCTGGCAGTTGATGCCAAGATGGGTTTTGATGATAACGCACTATTCCGTCATCACAATATTGCCGAGTTACGTGACAAGTCACAGGAAGATGCACGTGAAATGCGTGCAGCGGATCGTGGGCTGAGTTATGTCGGTCTGGATGGCAACATTGGTTGCATTATCAATGGTGCGGGTCTGGCCATGGCCACGATGGATATGATCATGCACGCCGGTGGTGAACCCGCAAACTTTCTCGATATAGGTGGTGGTGCATCACCCGAACGTACCACCAAGGCATTTAACCTCGTACTTTCCGATGAAAAGGTTGAATGTATTCTGGTTAATATCTTCGCGGGTATAAACCGTTGCGACTGGATCGCGGAAGGTGTTGTTCAAGCTGTTCAGAAAATTGATCTGAAAGTCCCACTGGTCGTTAGATTATCAGGCACAAATGTCGAAGAGGGTCGCAAGATCCTGACCGATAGTGGCCTGCCAATTATTATGGCAGACACACTAAAAGAAGCTGCAGATAAAGCTGTAGCTGCCTGGAAAGAAGCGACTGGTAAGTGAGGAGGATACGAACATGGCAATTCATTTAAATGAAAATACAAAAGTTTTAGTACAAGGTTTTACCGGTCAGATTGGTTCTTTTCATGCAGAAGACATGATCAAATACGGTACCAATATTGTTGGCGGTGTTACACCGGGAAAAGGTGGTAGCAAACACCTGGATAAGCCGGTGTTTAATACCATGAAGGATGCTGTTGCAGCGACAGGTGCGGATGCAAGTATTATCTTCGTGCCCCCACCATTTGCAGCAGACAGTATTATGGAAGCAGCGGATGCGGGTATTCGCTATTGTGTTGCGATCACTGATGGTATTCCTTCACAAGACATGATCCGTGTTAAACGCTATATGCGTCGCTATAAAGCGGAAGACAAAATGTTGTTAACCGGGCCTAACTGCGCTGGTTCTATCAGTCCGGGAAAATGCATGATGGGTATCATGCCCGGTCATATCTATCTTCCGGGTAATGTCGGTATTGTAGGTCGTTCCGGGACATTGGGATACGAAGCTGCCTCTCAAATGAAAGACCTGGGTATTGGCGTCTCATCCAGTATTGGTATAGGTGGTGATCCTATTAACGGTAGTTCTTTCCGCGATCATCTCGAAGCCTTTGAAAATGACCCGGAGACTTCGGCGGTTGTTATTATTGGTGAGATTGGTGGTCCACAGGAAGTAGATGCAGCAATGTGGGCGAGAGATAACATGTCCAAACCTGTAATTGGTTATGTTGCTGGTTTAACCGCACCTAAAGGTCGCCGCATGGGTCATGCTGGTGCGATTATTTCTGCTGTAGGCGAAAGCGCTGCAGAAAAAGTGGAAATACTTCAGGAATGCGGTGTTACAGTTGTTCCAAATCCTTCATCATTTGGTTCTGTTATAAGAGATGTTTTAGCTAAACTCGGCTAGGCAATGTGAGAAGTAAAAGTGAAGGGTGATATGTTTACTTTAATAAGTGCATATCATCTTTCGCACTCACCTAACAACGAATTATAAATTAAAGATAATAGGAGTAATCCTGTGAGCAAACCCAAAGTTATCCTTACCCGAAAATGGCCGGCTGAAGCTGAGGCCAAAGCAAAAGAATTATTTGATGTCGTCTTGAATGAAGACGATCACAAGATGTCTGTCGATGAACTCAAACAAGCTATGCAAACTGCGGATGCAGTCTGTCCTACCGTGTCTGATTTCCAGATTAATGATGAGATCTTCAGCGTTGAAAATCGCAAGTGTAAGATCGTTTCTAATTTTGGTGTTGGGTATAATAACATCGATACCGAAGCTGCAAAAAAAGCCGGTGTTGTTGTTACTAACACA
>Ga0222715_10001748_pt1 | contig 20516 bp, 25 predicted proteins | sample C33_9DmetaG_FD_165056 | JGI IMG/M metagenome (GOLD analysis project Ga0222715, IMG submission 165056) | Estuarine water microbial communities from San Francisco Bay, California, United States - C33_9D | ecosystem: Environmental > Aquatic > Marine > Unclassified | place: USA: California... | reverse complement strand
ATTGCTGAAGGTTCAAATAATTTATACTATACAACTGCTCGTTGGGACACAAAAATGGCAGCTGCCGATACTGATGATTTATCAGAAGGCTCAATTAATTTATACTACACAGACACAAGGGTCGGAACTTACCTGACAACAAATAGTTATGCTACAGAAACCTATGTAGATAGTGCAGTAGCTTCTGAAAATGAATTAAGTGAGATGAACGATGTTACACTTACTAACTCTCAAAATGGTGATTTTTTAAGATATAACGGTAGTGTTTGGATTAATGATGCTGTTAACTTATCAACAGATACTATTGGCGACTACATAGAAAGTATAACTGGTGGAACTGGAATCTCTATTGATGTCACTTCAGGAGAAGCTCAAACACCTACATTAGCAATTGACTTTAGTGAGTTTGATACTGGAAGTATTACAGAGGGAAGTAACCTCTACTATACAAGTGCAAGAGCAGATGCTCGTATAGCAGCAGCTAGTATTGGAGATTTATCAGATGTAACTCTTACCTCTACTGCAACAGGTGACATTCTTAGATACAACGGTTCAGCATTTGTTAATGAACCACTTAATTTAGGAACAGATACTGAGGGTGCATACGTTGCAAGCCTTGTTGCTGGAACAGGTATAGACCTTAGCAACAATACTGGAGAAACAGCAACACCAACTATTACAGTTGATATGACTGATTTTGATACTGGTGATTTAGCAGAAGGAACCAACCTTTATTATACAACTGCTAGATTTGATACAGCGTTTAGTGGTAAAGATACTGGAGATTTAACCGAAGGAACAAACTTATATTATACAGATGCCAGATGGGATACCAAGATGGCAGCGGCAGATACTGGTGATTTGTCTGAAGGTTCAAATCTTTACTATACAGATACAAGAGTAAGTAGCTACTTAACAACTAATAGTTATGCTACTGAATCATATGTAGATAGTGCTGTAGCAACTGAAAATGAAATAAGCGAAATGAATGATGTCACATTGACATCTTTAGCTTCTGGTGAATTTTTACAATACAACGGTACAGCTTGGGTAAATGTAGTACCTGACACAGATGATATTACTGAGGGTACAAATCTTTTCTTTACAAATGCAAGAGTAGATACTGAGATAGATAGTTATGTTACTGGAGGAACTGGAGTTTCCATTTCTTCTGGTGAGATAAGTATAGGTCAATCTGTTGGAACAACTGATGATGTTACATTCAATAGTGTTACTGCAAGTGTTACTGGTACTGTATCTTCTTTATCAAATCACGACACTGATGATGTAACTGAAGGTGCTTCTAATCTTTATTACACTGATGCTAGAGCCAGAGCTTCTGTTTCTGTTACTGATTCTGGAGGAGATGGTTCACTGTCATATGACAACTCGACAGGAGTTATAACATATACTGGACCATCTGCTTCAGAAGTCAGAGCACACATATCTGGTGGTACTGGTGTAACAATTACATCAGGTGAGATTGCAATAGGTCAGTCTGTAGGTACAACTGACAATGTAACATTTAATGATATAGATGCAGACGGAAACGTAGTTATCGATGGTAACTTAACTGTATCAGGAACAACAACATCTGTTAACACAGAGACAATAGAATTAGCAGATAATGTTATCCTTCTTAACTCAAATGCTACAGGTAATGCTTCTCAGAATGCAGGTATTGAGATTGAAAGAGGCGATGATAGTAATAAGACATTAGTTTGGAATGAAAGCACAGACAAATGGTCTGTAGGTAGTGAGACATTTGTTGCAGGGACTCTTGAAGGAGCTTTGACTGGAAATGTCACTGGTACCGTTTCAGATGTGAGCAATCACGACACCGATGATATTAGTGAAGGCTCTACAAATTTATATTATACAGATGCAAGAGTTTCAGCTTACCACACAGGTGGAACTGGAATAACATATAGCTCTGGAACAATAAGCATAGATTTCTCTGAGTTTGATACAGATAGTATGAACGAAGGTTCTACAAACCTTTACCATACTGCTGCAAGAGCTAGAACATCATTATCTGGTAGTACAGGAATTACTTATGACAATAGTACTGGTGCTATAAGTATTGATTCAACTGTTTCTACATTAACTGACACACAAACCTTAACTAATAAGACAATAAATTTTGAAGATAACACAGCAATTATTGAATATGCTGTAACAGTATCTAATGCTTCTGGTAGTAATAAATATTACTTAGACGGACAATTAGCAAGTACTGTACAACTAATTCCAGGTGTAACTTATAGGTTTGATACATCAGACTCATCAACATCTGGTCATCCATTTGCTTTATCTGAAACTAAAGACGGCTCACACAATAGTGGGTCTAGTTATACACAAGGTGTTACAACTAATGGCTCACAAGGTTCATCAGGTTCTTATTTACAAATTGTTGTAGATGGAATGACACCTAACTTGTACTATTACTGTACAGCACACTCTGGTATGGGTAATGATGGAATGCTTAGAATTAAGACACAAGATACTGATGATGTATCTGAGGGTTCATCAAACTTATACTATACAGACGCAAGAGCACAAGCTGCAATTACAGGTAGCACAGGAATAAATGTTTCATCTGGTGCAGTATCTATAGATAGCACAGTTGCAACACTTACAGGTTCACAAACTCTTACAAACAAAACAATAAACTTTGAAGACAATACTGCAATTATAGAGTTTGCAGTTACTGTTGCTAACTCTGGCAGTGGAAATAAATATTACCTTGATGGTGAAGAAGCAGCAAGTATTCAATTAATACCTGGCATTACATACAGATTTGATTTATCAGATGGCTCTACATCAGGACATCCACTTGCACTATCTACAACAAAAGATGGTACACACGCTAGTGGTAGCTCATACACAACTGGTATTACATCAAATGGTTCACAAGGCTCATCTGGTGCATACTTACAAATAGTTGTAAACGCTGCTACTGCTGATTCACTTTATTATTACTGTACTGCTCACTCAGGAATGGGTGGAGATGGTGTTATATCTGTTCAAGGAATATCTTTAGCAGATAGTACTACTGATGACTTATCAGAAGGTTCAACTAATTTATACTACACCACAGCTAGATGGGATACTAAGATGGCTGCTGCTGACACAGATGATTTGTCAGAGGGCTCAACAAACCTTTATTATACAGACACAAGAGTTGGTTCATACTTAACAACTAATACATATGCAACACAAAGCTATGTTGATACAGAGATTTCAAACTTAGTAGATTCAGCTCCAGGTACTTTAGATACTCTTAATGAATTAGCAGCTGCTTTAGGAGATGACGCTAGTTTCTCTACTACTGTAACAAATAGTATTGCAACTAAGTTAGCTACTGCTGACTTTAACTCAACCTTTGATACACAATTAGCTACAAAAGATACAGCCGATTTAGCTGAAGGAACAAACTTATATTTTACAAATGCACGAGCTGATGCAAGAATAGCAGCAGCAACTACTGATGACCTAACAGAAGGTAGCACTAATCTTTATTACACAGATGCTAAAGCACAAGCAGTATCTATAAACAATGTAGTAGAAGATACTACTCCACAACTTGGTGGTAACTTAGATTTAAACAACAATCAAATCTTTGGAGCTGGAAGTATCTTAATGGAGAATGGAACTTTCCAATCTAAAAGTACAGATGCTGGCTCATCTGCTGGACCTATAATTGAATTAGTTAGAGATAGTTCATCCCCTGCTGATGCAGATTACTTAGGACAAATTAAATTCTTTGGTGAAAGCGATAACAGTACTCAAAGAACTTATGCAAAAATTTCTGGAAAGATACAAGATGTAACTGATGGTACTGAAGACGGAATTATTGAATTTGCAAATATGAAAGCAGGTACAAGTACTATTACTGCAAGACTAAGAAGTGATAGTCTTCAATTATTAAATGATACTGGATTAACAGTTGCTGGTAGTACAACATTATCTGGAACTCTTAATACACATACAGTTCCTAGTGGTACTGGTACATTAGCTTTAACTTCTGATATTCCTAGTGATACAGACGGGCTAACAGAAGGCTCATCAAATCTTTATTATACAAATGCAAGAGCAGACGCAAGAATAGCATTAGCTAACTTACAAGATTTAGCAAATGTTGGATTCTCTGCACCAGGTTCAAGTGAAAACCAAAAGGTTGTTTCTTGGGATAACAGTGCAGGAACATTTGTATTATCCTCAGTATCTGGTCTATCTGGTTCTGGTGAAACTAACACAGCTTCTAATGTTGGAACTGCTGGTGTAGGAGTATTTAAACAAAAAGCTGGAGAAGATTTAGAGTTTAAGAAAATTAATGCAGGTTCTGCAAAGATTACAATTACTGATGACACTTCTAATAATGAAGTAGATATAGACTTTGGTACTGTATCAATAGATGATTTAAGTGATGTAGATACTACAACTTCAGCACCATCAAGTGGTCAAGCTCTTAAATGGTCTGGTTCTACATGGGAACCTGGAGATGCTAGTTCACAAGTAGCACAATTAACAGATGTTACTCTAACTTCATTAGCTTCAGGAGAGTTCTTACAATATAACGGAAGTGCTTGGGTTAATGTTGTTCCTGATACAGACGATATCACAGAAGGTAGTGGACAATTATTCTTTACTAACGCTAGAGTTGATGCAAGACTTTCTGGCGGAACTGGTGTTACATATAACGCTGGAGCAATATCTATTGGACAGCCTGTAGCTACAACATCTGATGTAACATTTAATGACTTAACTGTATCTGGTGACTTAACAGTTTCTGGTACTACAACTACTGTCAATACAGAAACAATAGCTTTAGCTGATAATCAAATCGTTCTTAATTCCAATGCAACTGGCTCTGCTTCAGAGAATGGTGGTATTGAAATTGAGAGAGGTGACGACACTAACAAAACACTTATTTGGAATGAAAGTACAGACAAGTGGACAGTTGGCTCAGAGACTTTTGTAGCTGGAACATTTGAAGGTAATGCTACAGGTATTACAACAGCAGCTATAACTGCTTTAACAGAAGATACCTCTCCAGCAGAAGATGACTTCTTAGTAACATTTGATACAAGTGCTTCTGCATTAAAGAAAGTTGCAAAATCAAATATCGCAGCAGCAGTTAGCTTTAGCGTTAATGATGAAATGCCTCTTACACTTGCAAATGCAAGTTCAGACCCAATAGAATTTACAAATGTTGGTACCTCAGCTACAGACATAGACTTAGTTCTTGCTGATGGTTCTAGCGACCCAATAAATATTACAGGCACATCAAACTCTGCAACAACATTTAGAGATGGTGATACAGATACTTACATTAAAGTAGAAGATACTACTGATGATGACACAATTAAGTTTTCTACAGCAGGAACAGAAAGATTACATATTGAAAGTGATGGAGAGTTTGACTTTAAGAAGAGTCAAATCAAAAACTTAGCTGAATCAATACAAACGCTTACAAGCTCTAGTGGTGTATTAGCAATAAATATGGCTACAGCAGGAATAGGAACTATTACTTTAACAGAAAACATAACAGACATAGATTTTACAAATGTTCCTACAAGTGGTGCTTCAACTTTTGTTCTTAAAATTACACAAGACTCAACTGCTCGTACAGTAGCTATAAATGCTATAACTGTAAATGGTGGCTCAGATGTCACAGGTAAAACAGCAGGGGGAAATGGTTATACAGTTTCTACTGCTAGTGGTGATGAAGACATAGTGACATTTACATTCTTTAATGCAAGCACACCATATCTAAATGCAATACAGGAATGGTCATAATGAGTTTATTAATGGAAGTATTTATATCGTTTATATCAGGTTTTGCAATAGGTTGGGCTAGTTCATGGATAGTGCAAATGCTACCTTTTTTAAAAGACACAGCCGAAGAAGAGTTAGATTATAATATGATTGAAAAGTCCTTAGGAGAGTTTGTAAATAGCAAATATGAACCAGAGAATTATTTCAAAGTAGGAGAAGGTACTAAATAATGGCAACAAGACAATATTTATTAAGAGTAGCTACTACATCAGGTGGCGATAGTAATGGATTAGCAGAATTTGCTGATGGAACTACTGATGGTGGTCCATTAATTCCTAGCTATACAACTACTGAAAGAAATGCAATATCAAGTCCTGCAACAGGCATGGTTGTATACAACACTACAGAAGATAGACTCCAAGTATATACATCAGGTGCTACATGGCTTTCTATGGACATTGGTGATGTTGTAGGTGTTACAACAGACGCACTTTCTGGTATTTCAGGTGGTGCTGGTTCAGGAACAGTAGATTTAAACATAGATGCAACAAGACTTACAGACGGAACATCAATTGATGTGGATGAAGACAACGATTTAGTAATGTTATACGACAATTCCGCTAGTGCGATGGTTAAAGTGAAAGCTCAACAGCTACACACAACAGAAGCACTTCAGTGGATGGGACTATAAGGAGAATAAATGGCAATATATACAGCAGCAGAACTTGCAGAAGTAACTGCACTTGGAACATCTGAAGCACAAGTATTCAGTAATTCTAATAAGTGTATTATTAAGCAAATCTTGCTAGCGAACTATACAGCAACTGATAGAACAGTAGAAATCAAAGTTATTCCTAACGGGGATACAACTGGTGATGAACATATCATTTTTGGTGATACAACTGTTCAAGCAAACACAACTACAGTTATTGATTTAGCTATGGTTGTACCTGCTTCAGCATCAATAGCTGCAAAATGTTCAGCAGCAACATCTGTTAATATACATGTTTCTGGCGTAGAGGTTACCTAATGCCAATCATCGAACCAGACCCAATCTTTTTAGATAGGCTTGGTGGAGACGAAATCTACGGATTTGGTCAAGATGGTAATGTTACAATTACTGCCGACACCACTCTTGCTAGAGATATGTTCTACAATGACCTAACAATTAATTCAAGTTGTACTTTAGATACAAATGGATATCGTGTGTTCGTTAGGGGTACTTTAACTTTTACAGATTCTTCTTCCCGTATTGGAAGATTTACTAATAAAACTACAGTAGGAACTCTTAAAGGTGGTTTTGCTAAAGGTACAGCAGCAACTGATACATTAGGTGGTAAATCTGGTGAACAATCCCAAGCTACACATGATGCTAATCAATTTTTCGCTGGAGAGAATGAAATGTTTAACCTATCAGCAGCAATTGTTGGAAGAATGTTTGATGCAGCAGCTGAAGCATATAAATTCGTAGGTGGTGGTTCAGGTGGAGAACAAGGGGCTATTACTGCTAATGCAAATTCAGGAACAGACGGTTCAGATACTAACTGGGCTAATTATGCAGTTGTAGGTTCTCCAGGTGGTAGAGGTGCAGATGGTAATGCAGCTTCTGCTGGTTCTGGAGCAGAAGGTGGTGGAGTTGTAATTGTTGTAGCTAAAACTGTTGTTGGTGATGGAACAATAAGAGCTGACGGAGATGATTCAAGTGCTTCATCACAAGGTTCAGATGGTGCAGCCGCCCCAGACGCACAAACACCAGGAAATAACTATTCATATGGTTATAGCTATGGGTATTCATACGGATACTCTTATGGCTATTCATATGGATATTCTTACGGTTATAGTTATCCAGGTAATAACTACTCATACGCAGGTAGCAACTATTCATATACAAGTAACTATTCTTATAGTGGTTCTAATCCTCACACACATTATCACTGGCATCCAGTAGTAGTTAATAACTATTCAACAGGTAGTTATCATTATCACTACGCACATTCACATCCTTATACTAACTATGGTTCAAATACTAACTATGGTACTAACCCTACAAACTACGGTTCAAACCCTACTAACTATGGTACAAACTATGGTGCAAACTATGGTGCAAACTATGGAAATAACAGTGCTAATAACACTGAAAACAATAATGAATCAAACCCTACTAACTATCATCCAGGTGGTGCTGGTGGTTCAGGTGGTGCCTCTTCAGAAGCTTATAACGCAGGTGGAGGAACAGTTCTTTTTGTAACTGGTACAAAACCACTTCCAGCAAGTTTAACTTTATCAGCAGCAGCTGGAACTGGTGGAGCTGGAACATCTGGCTCAGGAACAGTAGTAACAGTATTTAATATAGACGCAGACGATACAGACCCAGGAGCTTAATATGCCAATAACAGAATACGGTAACGGTGCAGTACCTTCAGACTTTGAAACATTCGATGTAATACCTGACAGTATTTATGGTTCAGGGATGGATGGTAATGTAACTATCTCGACTAATACAACTCTCGCTAGAGATATGTACTACAACAATTTAACAATAAACCCTGGAATAGTTTTAGATACAGCAGGATATAGAGTATTTGTCAGAAATAATCTAGCTATGGCTGCAACATCAACTAATCAAGGAGATACAAAGATTGGTAGAGTTGGTGGAGTATCCACAACAGGAACTTTAAAAGGTGGTGCTCAAGCAGCAGTGATTGATTCTCTTGGGGGAAATGGTAACGGTTATACTGCTACTGCTCCAACAGAAGGTGCAGATTATTTTAATCATCCTGATATTGCAGTTGCTGGAGTTATACAACATGGTGGTTCAACTACACCTACAGCTTTAAATGGTGGTGCAGGAGATAGTGTCAACTATGGTGGAGGAATTGTAGTTGTTTGTGCTAGAAAAATACAAGGTTATGGAACAATAGAAGCTAGTGGTGAAACAACTACTGGTGGTGGAGTGATATTTATAGTTTCACAAGATATTCCACTAACAGGAGTATTAACAGACGTAACAGGATACGCTTCAGGTACCGTCAAGACATTTAAGGTTTAACATGGCTATTGTAAGAGTCTATTACGATAGAGAAGATGGAAATCAGTCTGAATATGACTTATGGCATTTCAAAGGATATTTTAATCCAGATGAATCTCATGATAATTTATCAGTACCCTTTTTCCCAAGAACTAAAGTATCTTTCGGAAGTAATGAATACGTAGACATAGATACAGGTTCAGATTATAAATTTTCCTTTTTCATAAAAAGAAAAGACGGAGATTTTGATTACAACCAAGAACACTGTGAGTATGGAGAACTCACTTGTGGTTCAACATGTAATTTTTGTTATGAAATTGGATATCAGTGGAGTATAGATACAAATATAGCTCCTCATACCAATTTCTATATAAAAAATACTTCACCATATGTATACACATCTAGTGAATACACAGATATTTATGCAACAGGTACTGCATTTATAGGTGAAGAAGATGAGGGTGACGGAGAAGATGGCGTTGGAGTAGAAGATGATTATATAAGAATATTCTTTAGTTTATCAGAATATAAAGATGTTTTTATACCAGAATCTGAAAGATGGGCCGAAAAGTATTTGCCTTGGAGTGAGTTTTGGAAAAACGACATACCTAGAGTTCAAATGCTATACTTATTAAATAAATCTTATACCGTAGGAGAAAATGATATGAACTTATCAATAGATGCTGATGCATTAGCTATTGAAAAAGCAGACGCAAAGCAAACATTAGAAAAAGCTATTGCTAACTGCTTATTTAAATTAGGCGAAGATGTAGATGCTTTTGATGAAGACGCTTTTCTTGCTGATGTAGATGCTTACAAAGCTACTAAAAATGAAGTCCATGCAGTTGTCATAGACTATCTAAAAGAGTCGCTTGAAGCACATGCAGCAATTAGTAGTTAAATTAATTTGGGAGGAATAGATGAGGAGAGTATACTACGTACCCGAAAGTCTTGATATTGAAGATTTTAAATCAGAATGGGAACATAATACTAACGAAGTCCATCATGGAATATTTCCTAATATAGAAAAATACGTAGAAAATCCAGATGAAGCTGGTTGGTTATTTATACCTGAGTTTCAAGAAATGCATGCTCCTGCAAATGAAAGCGACGCTACTTATTTTCAAGTTGCTTATGTAGATGACTTTGCTGATAGAAAAGATTTACCTCAATATATATTAGAAGTATGGACTAAGAATTTAGACAAACCTTCAGAACCTCAGAATATACACGCAACACACATACTTCAATATGATGTAGGAGCAGGTTTCTTTCATACTGAGCATATAAGATTACCTATTGGTTGGTATGATTTAGTTTTAAAAGTAGAAGGTAAAGAAATACAAACAAAAGAAATATCTATATATGAGGCACCACCGAGTGAAGAAGAATAATCTTTGGCGTAGAGTAAAACCAATAGAAGTAGTTAAAGGCGTTTGGTCTTGGGAAAACTGCTTAGATGTACCAGAAGGTGTCATCGACACAATGAATAAAGAAGTAGATGCTTGGGTACCTACTGTTACTGAAGAAGACATTAAACAAAAGAATGCAAAATCTTCCGTAGCTTTAGCAAATGGACCTATCAGATTTTCACCTGAAAACGATTTTAAACACGAAGATTCAAAAACCTTTTTAAAATATTGTCAAAAAAATGTTTTAGATAAAATTGCAGATTACTTTAATATGTTTGAAGAAGTCTCAAGAGAAGTGAATTGGATGGAAAATTGGCAGTATATAACATACAGACCACCTAAACACATGACTTACCATAGCGACAATCACTCTGTAAGAAATCCTAATACAAATCAAAACTATCCTGCACCGTACTTTAGAAGAATAACTGCTCTAACTTACCTGAATGATGATTTTGATGGAGGAGCTTTAAGTTTTAGATATTTTCCTGAAGTAGACCCTTACAAACCACCAGCTGGTAGTGTAGTTATTATGCCAAGTTCATATATGTGGTCACATGCAACTACGCCTCTTTTAAATGGTAGGAAAGCAGCTTTTCTTGTGTCATGTGCTTCACATTATGATATTGCAAGTTTAGAAGAAGGTGCAGATATTCAAGATATTCAGAGAAGGGAGATACGATGAACAATATGGGTGTAGTAGAAATTTATGAAGATTTCTTTTCAGGAACACAGGCAGAAGAAGTAATAAAAGCAGCTGAAGCTTTGGAGAACAGCCAGATACCTTTAGGTTATGAGAATGCATCTATTGGTAAAGGTCATAAAGGTGGAGATGTTAGAAGTAATCTGTTGATGAATTTATCAGGCATAGCTTCCTTACCTGCAGAATCAAGAGAAGTAAGAGAAGCTGTAAAAGCTGGTAATGATGTTTTAATACGAGATATACAACAGGTATGCACAATGGTTCAATCTAAACTAGAAGCAGCTGTAAATGAATATACTAAAAAATATGAATTTCCTATATTATTTGATGAAGGTTTCCAATTACTAAAATATGGTGGTGGACAAGAATATAAACCACACGCTGATTACGCACCACATATACCTAGATACTTATCAGCATTAATACTTTTAAATCCATCTGAATATGAAGGTGGAGGTACATACTTTGTACATTTTGATGAAATGATAAAACCAGATAAACCAGCTTTAGTATTATTTCCTAGTAACTACGCATATGTACATCAAGCAATGCCTGTGGTTCAAGGAACTAAATATGCAATAGTAACATGGCTAGGTCATCCTATGGATTGGGATGGCATGCCTCTGCAATATAGGGAAGGTGTTAATAATGAACGCAGTTAAATTAAACAATTTATTCAAAGGTAATAAATTAGAAGAAATGAAATATTGGTTAGATAATGAATCTCCATACTATGAAGATAGTAAATGGAAAGAGAGTCCAGATGGCTCACACATGGTAAAGCAATGTAATGAATTAAACATGTATCACAATTCTCTTATTGATGTAGCTAGAGAAACTTTTGCAATACATGACCTACTACCTACATTTGCAACTCTTAGCTGGTATGAAGATAGGAAAACAAATAGTCATCATGACACTGGTCCTGTTGAACACACCATACTTTATAATTACTTCTCAGAGAATGAACTTGTGTTAGAATATCAAGGACAAGAACTTGTTGTCCAAAATGAAGAAGCAATAGCTTACAACGGACAAGAATTTGAACATTATGTTAAAAGTAACACTGGATTAAGTTTGTGTTTATATTTTAACTTTGCAAGACCTGATAATTATCACTTTGTTTTAGGACAACACACAAAGCAAGGATATCAATTTCCATCAGGCAGAAGTGAATCAGAGGTGATTAAAGATTGGCTATAGTAAAAAAAGGTTTTAGATGTGGTATTACTGCTGATTATGACAATTCAGATAAATTTGAATCAAGAGTAGAAGAACTAGGACATATCAACTCTTCTTTAGAGTTCTGGATATTTAACAATGCAGAGACAATAGACGAAGCATTAATAATAGGTGCAGGATTTGGATTAAACAGTAAACAACTAATTGAGAATGGTGTAACAGTAACTTCACTAGAACCTAATGATTCCAGATTTAGTTTGCTTGAAACAAATGCTCCCACTGGTACAAATATAAATAAAGCTGCTGGTAGCAGTTCTGGTACTAGTGACTTAGTTTATTTTGAAGATAATAAATCAAGAGGTTCTATAGATAGAACTATGGGTAATGCAAGCGAATCAGTAGAAGTTGTAACAGTTGACAGTTTAAACCTATCACCAGACATTTTATTTATAAATACAAATGGAACTGAGATAGATGTTTTAAAAGGTGCTACTGACACTATCGCTAATAATCCTAGTATGAAGATATGGATTAGATGGGACACTGATTTACTTGAAGATGTATCTTCCGATATAGAATATTTAAACTCTTTAGGTAAAACAATAAAATTAGTACACTGGGAGAAAATTGGAGATGCTATTTCTTATAAAGAGACAAGTGATACAATATTAGAAGCAGTTATTACTGCGGATTTACTATTGGAGTAACATGAAAAAATGGTGGGAGAAAAAAGAATACAGTAGACTTTTAGAAGTAAAAAAACATAAAGTAGGCGATGAAAAAATACTTTTCTTAACTTCAAGTCCTGAATATGTAGACTTAGCACCCCCTAAGAGAGCTACAGAGTTCATGCCAGCTTATTACAAGCATTTACAAAGAGAATGGTCAGAAATGAGAGAGCATGATGATAGTTGGAATACTGTCCCATATAAAGACCACTCAATGAAGAAATGTCCTACTGTAAAAGACATAATGTTTAGTGGTTACATTATACCTCTGTGGTTAGACTTAAAAATCAATCATGATGATAAAACAGGTTTTAATTGGTACAACAAACATGCTAATGAAGAAACTATTACTTATCATAAACCACAATCTATTGGTAACTTACCTATACAAGAAGGTTCTTTTAATACAGCTTTAAAGTTTGCTAATCCTTGGGATATAGTAACACCACCAGGTTGGTCTGTTTTAATTACACAACCTTGGTATCACAGACATTGGGAAATAGAAATATTCCCTAGTGTTGTTGAGACTGACAGTTACCATCAAATGAATAAAACTTATCTTTATCACGGAAGAGACGAAAGAATTTTCAGACAAGGGATGCCTCTTATACAAGTTATACCTTTCAAAAGAGATGGCTGGGATTTAGGTGAATTTGAATCTCGTAAAATGGATGAGGAAGAAAGAGAATATTATGCAAAAAGTAGAGCTGGCGAAAGAACTAGACAAAATGGTTGGTATCGTTGGTTAACTCAGCAAAATAAAAAAAGATGGAAAAAGGATGGAATATTATGAGTAAATGCCCTGTACCACATGGTAAACAAAAAATACCTAGACTAACAGATATATGGTCTAAGAAGTTAAGCACTATTCATAAGGGAATGCCTGAAGTAGCATGGACTTTACCTAGACCTAATATGGTCTGGGGTGGTTTAGAGAACCAAGAGACAACTACTTATGAGACACCACCAATAAACTTTGAAACACCTAACAAGTTTATAAAAGCACCTAATGGATGTGTATCTACACAGTTTATGCGTAACAGAATGTACGAAGTAAAGTTTCCATGGTCTTATGTAAAGATTAAGTTAGAAGATAATCAGTTTAGTGATGATATAGATAGATTTGGTGGGTATAAGCATAGTGCTAGTTTTTATGGTGCTGTTAAACATCATGGACCTTTTAATGATGTAATTATGGAAGAGAAAGAAGCTTGGGGTCATCCTGATAAACCAGTAATGCAAATATCTTTACCAATTATGTTGTTTACTGATGATGAAGAAGTTTGGATGGATGTAATACCTAGTGATAGAAATACAGGACAAAACTTACCTGTATCTACTATCCCAGGGTTTATGCCTATATACGCATGGTCAAGAGGACTTTCATGGGCTTTTGAATGGACTGATTTAGAAAACAGAGAACTTAACTTAAACCACGATACTGTAATGTTTAACCTGTTATTTAGTAAGCCTGTAAAAATTAAGTATGTTGAATGGAATGAAACATTTAGTAAGACTTGGAATCAGATTACACAATCTAGTAAGAACAGACGTGAAACAAATATGCTTTATCCATTAGCTAAAGAAAGAAGAGCTAAGAAAGTTATGCCAAAGAAAAAATGGATATTGTAAAGTTATCTCCGCTATTTTCAGAGTCTGTATTTAATAAATTAAAAGAGACTTGTTACAGACAAAAGTATAAATTTCCATTTAGCGAAGAGTTTGGTAGATATGGTGCTATAAACCACGACTGGAAAACTTTAAATGTTTATAATGAAATGCTTGTCCCAATAGCTAGAGAAATATTTAAATCAGATACACTTTTACCAAGTTACTCTATGTTTGTTCACTATGAGGGTGAGCATGCGAAGTTACAATCTCATAAAGATAACAATGCCTGTACATACACTATTGACTTATGCTTATATCAAAAAGATAATTGGTCTTTATTTGTAGAAGGTAATAAATATGACTTAGAACCTAATGAAGCACTTTGTTTTTATGGAGAAGACCAAGAGCATTGGCGTGAAGATTTTCCTAATCCAGAAACAAACGAAGTAGGTCAAATGTTTTTTCATTTCGTAGAACCTGACCATTGGTTTTTCAATGAATAGTTTTAAAGGAAATAATATAACATTTAAAACGCAGATACCTGCTTTAGTGGAGTTAGAACCACCAGTACCTGCAAGTCAAATGATACCTGAATGGTTTCGTAAACTACCAATGGACTTACCTAGACCAGACCATAAGCCGTTTCCTGTTCTTGGTCAAATACTTAAAAAATGGTCTTCACATACTCTTAAAAAATGTCCTGCTGTTGTTGATTACTTTGCAGAGGGATACATAATACCACTATGGTCTGACATCTTTATACAAAGACAAGGTGATGAGTTTCACTTTGATACTAATCATGGAGACAATGGTATAGGTAGTACTATAGAATTTCACAATGAAGCACAATTTGCTACTTACCCATTTAAGAGAAACGATTTAAGAAGAGCTGTTAAATTTACAAGTCCTTGGTTTTTCTATACACCACCAGGTTGGTCAATGTTATTTATACCTCCTCTATTAGAAAGAAATGATGACTTTACACTATTACCAGGAATTGTTGAAACAGATAGTTTTCATCAAGTAAACTTTCCAAGCATATGGCATAGTGAGGGAGATAGAGTTTTACAAAGAGGTACACCTTTTCTACATGTAATACCATTTAAAAGAAGTAAACATAAGATAAAAGTTGAAGAGTTTACAAAACAGGATTATGAAGCTAATAGCAAAGAATCTTGGAACTTACGTAGTAAAATGACTAATGGATATAGAGAGATTACAAGGAAGAATAGATGAAAGTTTGGATAGACCAAGACTTATGTACAGGTGATGGCCTATGTGCAGAAATAGCACCAGACGTATTTACTATGAAAAATGATGGTCTAGCATATGTTCAAGAAGTTGTAGGCAACTTTGGTAAGTTAAAAATATTTAGTGCTATTGATGGAAACGACCAAGGTGCAGATGGTTTAGCTCGTGTTCCTGAAGGACAAGAAGATTTAGTAACAGAAGCCGCTGAAGAATGCCCTGGAGAATGTATTTTTATAGTACCCTAAAAGTATGGTAAATAGATACAACTTAGAATGGGAATTACTTAAGAAAAGTCAAGTAACAGATAGAGCACCCAAATCAACAGAACTTAAAGGTCATATTTATGACTATAGTGAATGTGAATGCGGGTGTAAAAAAGAAGACATATAAACTTCTTTATCTACAACATTAATTAAATACTCTTTTTCTTTATCAGTAATAAGAGACCCTATATCAGAACGTTTACCTCCCTCTCCTTGAATATCTTTTTCATATAAGTGACATATAAGAGGATAATCAACATTAGGAAGTCTAAATTCAAATCCATTTCTTTGTAATGTTCTTGTTTGTAGAGGTTCTTCACTCCAAAATATAGATTCTTTATTAACACCTATACCACCCCATTCTTTAGTACCAAAAGCAAAATTAGCACAGAACTTAGTATTTATAAATTTAAGACTAGATGGCGGAGTTATTGCATGCCAATTAAGTAACCAATCTACTGGTTTCTTTTTGTGGTTATATACTGGTAGCAAAAACCCTTTACCATTTGGTTCTCTAACACCATTTCTAGAAATATATGCAGGTGCATATCCAGTTAGTATTGTTTTACTTGTTTGTGTTCTTAATAAATTTATTAAGAGTTCATCCCAATCTTGACAAAACCAAGAATGTGAGTCTATCTGTAGTACATAATCTTCATCTTCATACATAGAATTTGCTTTATACCTAGCCCTACCAACGCCTAAATGAGCTTTATTAAACGTTTCTAGCTCTAATCGAAAGGATGAGCGTGAACTAAGTCTATCAGTGTAATCTAATAGTTCTTGTTTAGCTACATTAGTTGAATAATGTAAATAAATACCAAATACTAATCTTTCTGGATATTTTGCAGATTCTACTGCATTTTCTATTGTGTGTGATAATTCGGAATCATCCAAAGAACATACTTGAATAAATACCTTTGGTTTAGATTCCATATATTAACATTATACCATGGAAGAACAACTTAACAATTTCCCAGAGGGAACAAGCAGAAAGGCTGTTATTGATGAGCTTATTGACCATGATGATGTGAGAGAGATTGTCTTAAAACAATTCAACTATATGAGAATCAATGGTATTAACTTAGTTCAGGATGCTGATGACTTAGTTAATCTTTATCTTAAAATAGCCAAAAAATTTAAATAATAAATACTAGGAAAATCACTACTATCTAGTACACTATTATCAACGATATTATATTGGAGGAACAATGGCTGAAGAGCAAAATCCTGATAGTCGTGAATTAAGTACTGAAGAATTAGTTAAAATTGCTAATTCACTCAATGCACAAGTTCAACAACAGAACTTAATGATTCGTGACTTAGGCGATAAAGTCGCTAAAAAAGAAGTAGAAAATTCGCAACTCAGGGCTGCGATTACTCAACTACAAGGAAGGAGTGGTGCACCTACAAATACACCAGCCGAAGATGGAGGAAAAGCAGAGGAGGAGTAAGTGGTCTCACTTAACGAATACGCAAATACTGACAAAGTATCTACAGGATATAAACCCTGGAGAGAAAAGTCGCCAGAAAATGCCGAAGCATGGGCTGAAGCTGTCAAAGGCTACAGACAAGATAATCTACCAATATCAACTATTGTTAGATGGTTGCAGTCCCATAAAAATTGTCCATTATCTGATTCAACAATTAGAGGACAGTTAAAATCGTCATTGACTCAAATCGATGGATAGCTTAGATGGTTTTGCAAAATCTGAAAGGGCTATGCAAAATGCTAAAAAAATAAAGAATGAACATCCTAAAGGTTGGGAGCCTGGGATAGATACTGCTAAAAAAGAAATAGTATCTAAACCTATGCCCAAAGCAGAAAAACCAGAAGACCATAGATGGGATGCTTACTTAACTGAATTAGGTTTCAATCCAGATGATTTTGAAATAATAGAGCCATTTGAGATTAGAACTTGGACAGCTAATATGGGTGGTGGGGAAACTCAACAGTTCTATTATTATAAAGCTAAAATAATTTCCAAAAATGCTATCTCTGATAAAGATTTTGATTTTAAAGAATTATTAAAAGAAATCAAAAAAGATAAACCTAAACCACAAAAAGTTAAAGGTGATTCTAGTTTTGTAGTTTGTCTATCAGATTGGCAAATGGGAAAGCGCGATGGAGATGGAACACAAGGTATCGTAAAAAGAATTAATCAAATGATACCTGATGTAACTGCACAAATTAAAGAGCTAAGAAAAAATGGTGTAGATATGTCTAATCTATATGTCTTTGGATTAGGTGATATAGTCGAAGGGTGTGATGGCTTTTATGCCATGCAAACACACTCTATCGAATACGACTTAAGAAGACAAAAAATGATTGCTAGAAGATTGTTAGTAAAAGCATTAAAAGAATGGGCACCCTATTTTAAAAATGTAGTTGTTGCTTGCGTTCCTGGAAATCATGGAGAAAATAGAAAAAACGGTAAAGCGTTTACTTCTTTTGGAGATAATTATGACCTTAGTGTTTTTGATGAAGCAGCAGAAATATTTGCAGAAAATAAAGCTTATAAACATGTTAAGTTTGTTATACCAGAAAATGATTTGTGGCTAACTTTAGATATATCTGGAACAATAGTTGGTTTGGCTCATGGTCACCAATTTCGTACTGGAGGACGTTACTCACATCAAAAAGCAGTTTCCTGGTTATCAGGACAAGCTTTTGGTATGACAGATATGGGTGATGCAGACATTCTTATATCTGGTCATTTTCATCATTTATTTGTAATTAATGAAGGAAAGAGAACTTTAATGCAATGTCCATCGGTTGATGGTGGCTCAGAGTGGTTTGAAAATATCTCTGGTAAAAGTTCTTTTGCAGGTACCTTAACTTTTTCTATAACACCTGGAAAAAGTCAATTATCTTGGGATAATTTAAAAGTCGTATAAACCACTACCTTTGTAAATATCTACTAGAATAACTGTATGAAATTAGATGTAATACGATTTCAGTTCGGTGCAGATGCCACCAATTCCCTTTTATTTATTGATGGCGAATTTGAATGCTACGGATTGGAAGACGAATATAGAGATGTTAAGGTTATGCACGAAACCTGTATTCCAGAGGGAGAATATAAAATCGAGCTAAGAACAGAGGGTGGATTTCACTCAAGATACGCTGCTAAGTATGGAGATTGGCATGAAGGTATGCTTTGGTTACAAGATGTTCCAGGTTTTACTTTTATATTAATTCATACGGGCAATACCGACCAGCACACCTCAGGTTGTTACATAATAGGGGAAACTCAAACAGATTTAGACAAAGGTAAAGATGGCTTTGTCGGTAACAGTGGTGTTGCATACAAAAAAATGTATCCTAAAGTAAAAGACGCTATCAAAGCTGGTGACGAAGTCACTATAAAATATACAAATATTAAAGATTTAATTAATTTACCCGATGTGGTATCTGATTTAAGAGGACAAGTAAAGGTTCTTGAATCAGCCGCTAAAGGTAGACAAATAATATAACAACCATAGGAGATAATCTATGAATTCAAAAGATATGGCATATCTCAAGAATGCTGGAATTAGAGCTGGTAGAACATTTGTGCAAGCATTTGTTGCAGTTATGATTGCTAACCAAGCAAACTTGTTTGAAGCCGATGTTATTATGGCCGCACTTGTTGCTGGTGCTTCTGCAGTAGTTTCTGTTGTACAGAATGCTTTAGAAGACGCACCATTTGCGTTCATGTCCAAAATTCCGAAAGGGTAAGGATTCGATATAAAAAGTATCGGATAGGTACGCAACGAGCTTTAATGGCGGCCTAGTGTCGCCACTAGCTCAGGAATAATATAAAAATGAAGCTTTCAAAAGAACACCCTTTTGTTTTTTGCAACTATTGTGCAAACTCAATAAATACTAATAAATCACCAATGGTGTGCGATAATGATACTTGTACACACTACAACGAAGAAGTAGACAAGAATGGTGATTTGAAAAATGTATGAGTATAATGTTCGAGTTGACAGAGTTGTCGATGGGGATACTGTCGATTGCTGGATTGATTTGGGTTATAATCTTCAAATCCACAAACGTATCAGGTTCGCTGGAGTCAATGCTCCAGAAACTCGTACAAGAGATAAAGAAGAGAAAAAGCGAGGACTTGTAGCCAAAGATTGGTTAATTAATAAAATTGACCCTAAAGCAGCTGGTTCAGAAAAACAAATAGTTTTAAAGTCTTATGAATATGGGAAGTATGGTCGTGTTATCGGTGAATTATTCATCGTAAGTGGAAGTCGTAAGCAATCAATCAATAAAATGATGTTAGCTGAAGGGCTCGTAAAAGAATACGATGGAGGTGCTCGCTAACTAGCAGGAGCACACAATTTTAAATAAAATACAAACAGCAATACGCTTACTTATTGTAGGTTTACTTATATATCCTATGCCTATTGCTATGGCTAATCATGTCGATACACAAACACCTTATGATACTAATGCTAGTAATGATGGTAACGCAGGGACATTTACTATTGGTATATTAGGTTCTGATGGATTTGAAGATAGTCCACCAGAAAGCTATACAATCTTTTTTAGTACAAGTAGTG
>Ga0222715_10001747_pt1 | contig 20523 bp, 21 predicted proteins | sample C33_9DmetaG_FD_165056 | JGI IMG/M metagenome (GOLD analysis project Ga0222715, IMG submission 165056) | Estuarine water microbial communities from San Francisco Bay, California, United States - C33_9D | ecosystem: Environmental > Aquatic > Marine > Unclassified | place: USA: California... | reverse complement strand
CTCGCCTCACTTCCAACCTATAGGAAAGCAGGTTTGGATTGTACGGTCAAATTGGATGGAAATACCGGGAAACCTCCACTAGATCGACGTCAACTTGACCTTCTAGGCATCCGCTCATAGGGTACCCATGTGAATACCCCCGTTTGGGAGGGGGCCCTTTCGAAAGCTGATTTTTATTTTTTTATTTTCCTAAGTCCTGATACAATAGTTTGCTCAACCAATTCGGCTGCTGGATTGATAAATAGTACAACAAAGAATTGAAAAATCCCCCATAAAATTATCATTGCGCTCATCACAGAGAAGACTTCATCCTGCATTGAGATTCCAAATATCCCGACGGTTATTCCTGCAAAAAGGAAGAGAAAGCATCCTACTATTGATTCCGCCCAAATTCCAGATCCAAGTACTACACTGAACCACGGCTTTTTTTGTTTTGTTTTTCCAACTTTAGGCGATATTGGCGAATCAAAATTACAACTTCTACACCTAAAATAGTTATAATTTTCAGGGATGGTAGAGTTCACATCATTTTTCGCTCCACAGTGAATACATGTGTTTGTTTTGTCGGTTTTTTCCTCATCAATTGTTTCGGAATCTGATTTTGGAATCTTATCGAATTGAAACTTGCACTTAGGACACCCTATTGTTCCAACGTAGTTTACTGGTATTCGCATCCTCTTGCTACATTTTGGGCAATCGATCAGGAGTTTAGTGCCCACGAGTAAAACTCATAATTGTAGTACATTATAGTTGGGCCGTTTTCTAGTTCCTGAATTAATATTTAATCAACAATCGAAAACGAAAATTCGCAAGGGTCTATCTGAATACCCATGCGAAAACAATTGAGTATTGAATGTGCTTTGCTCGGTTCGATTTTCTCGTTCGCCTTTGTTTCAAAACCAGATGTTCAAGTGCGATCTGTACTTTTTGAGGAGGTCTTTTTTTTGTAACGTCAAAGAGATATGTTAGGGGAACGCTATCAATGAGGAACTCTAGGATAACATGGGCGTGTTTGTGGGAGTCAAAAAATATGGAGACAGGAATGTCATTGATCTATCTGAATGGGGCCGGCCTTTCGCCCGCGTGATTGCTCGGTTTCTGAAAGAAAAACCCATATCTGTCATACAGGTTACAACCTTGCATTTACTTCTCACCATCTTCTGTGCCTGGTTAATTTTGCAGGGAAATACAATCACAGCCTGCTTCCTTCTCATTGGAAAGGGAATTATCGATGCTGTTGACGGAGAATTGGCACGGATTCGTGGACGACCATCACATGTGGGAAGGTATTGGGATACCGTTGCAGACACGATTGGTCTGATTGCCGTTATGTGGGCATTTGGAAGTTTATTCAGTTGGGAGCCGATGCTCACTGGGGCCCTTATTTTAGCCACTTTATTCCAATATTCCTTGTTCAATCATTATTCAATTTTGATGAGAACCTTAGGCGCAGGGGATACGACAAGTCGTGTTGATGAACGAGTGAAACCGGTTGCTTATGCTTGGGAAAAACAATCCAACGTCAATCGCTTTCACACAATCTATCTTATTTTCTTTAGTTGGCAAGATTGGATTATTTCGACCCTATCCGGCAAGGGCTCCAAGAATCTCGTATTCGAATTAACAGTTTCTTCATCACTGGGATATGGAATGCAGTCCTTGGTCATTTTTGGCTTCGCCCTCACCGGAAATCTCAATTTTCTTCCTGAGCTTATCTTGGGTGTGAATATGGGATTGATGGCCTTAGTTTTCCTTCGCAGTAGACTCACTATTTGATTTCAGGACCGCAGCCCATCGTTAAGGGGATATTTCCATCATCCTCATGACTCGGGGTTGATGATGCGGGAGCGAAGGGCTCTACCGTTGATTTGAACAAGGGAGGTTGATTCCGGTGACCATGGGGCAGAGAAGATTGAAGGCATTGACGCTGATGAGCATCATGCTCCTCGCCCCACTTGCAGGTTGTTTTGGTGAAGCCGAAAAGGCCACCATCGACGCCAATGCACTCTCCGTTGAAGGGAGTGGGGACCTTCTTGGAGGCATGTGGCAACAAATCACGGTCGTTGCTAAAGATGATTTGGCAATGTATGTTCCATATTTCGTTCAAGACCCCGGTTCACTTCGTGCTCAAAACGGGACTGTTCTCGACCTCGAGAGCGGTGAAAGCGTCAGCATGAACATTCTCTTCCCACCAAGAAACGACGAAATTGTCTTTTTCATAGGAGATTTGGGTCGAACCGATTGGCCGATTCGAGAAGCCAACGAATCATGGATGGCTTGGCTGGATAATCCAACCGATGGCTCGGCTGTTCAAGTCGTTCCAAACGAAGATGAGGGCGGTTTGTGGCCTTGGGTGGTGCCAGGAAATACAACGGGAGGGGAGGTCGTTCCCGTCTTGATGGAAACCGTTCGACCAGCACGTGCCGATCTGACAGAAGCAGACGGTGTTGGGGCAAGTGATGGATGGGTCAACGGACGAGACGTCTTTGAATGGGTGGAATTCATCACCGATGATTCACCTTGCACTCCCGATGACGGAAATTGTGGCCCTGACGGTGCGGTCGGCTACCTCGACCGCTGGATTGGCAACGCCAACCCGTCCTATGAACACGCCATCGCCTACTTTGAGGGTGTTATGCACGGATATGGCTTGGACGTGAAGGTTCAACGATTCCAATCCAACACTGCATGGGCAGTCAACATCTGCGGTTACAAGGAAGGGACCGTGTACCCCGATGAATGGTTGGTGTTCGGAGCTCACTTTGACATAGCCCCTCCTGTCCTCTTTACCCCTGGTCCCGACCTTCCGGGGTATGGTACTCGACACGGTGCTTATGACAACGCTGCGGGTTCGAGCATGGTGCTTACTACAGCGAGTGTTCTGGCTGAATTTGACGCACGCAGAACCATGGTGTTTTGCCTTTGGTCATCAGAGGAAGAAGGCTTGTGGGGGTCCAGTTCATTTGCAAACGATTTGCCCGCTGGCGTCACCATCAGCAATTACCTCAACCTCGACATGGCGGGCATCAACTATCCTGGAGATTACGCTTTGTCGGTCTATCTCGGCCCTGACGGTACGGGAGATGTCATTGACCAAGCGGGCATGTTCCATTTGGCTGAGTGGATCGGCGCTGACGCATTCGACCTGGCGTACCAAATGGAGCGCGGTCGTACTGAATGGTTAGCCGGTGGTGAAAGCCCACTATGGGAAAACCAATACGAGGATGTTGTTGCCATTTACGAATCTCCAACCGCTCGGAGCGACCATCAGCCCTTCCAAGATATTGGCGTAGCCACCCTCGGCTGGAACGGTGTAGTTGACGGATACCCGTGTTATCACCGAAACTGCGACCAACTTCCAACCATGATCGAGTACATGGATACCGATGATGCTACGGGTGTTGCGAACCTCGTCCATTCGTGGGATATTGTCACGTGGTGGGCCGTTTATGCCTTCCTACACATGGATCAAACCCCTGTTCCCAACGAACTTTGATTGTATGTCCGATGCCCTATGGGGCATCAAGCGACAGAAACCTATCAGGGTCTGCGCCAAAAGTCAAAAGCCACCGCATGAACGGGCCTCCATGAGCAACACGGATATCGCAAATCCGACCGAAGAACACGCCATGCTTCGAGAGATGGTTCGCGATTGGACCAAGGAATATGTTGAGCCTCAAGCGCATCAACATGACAAAGAGGAAAAATTCAATCTTCCCTTGTTGCGTTCAATGGGAGAACTTGGTTTGCTTGGAATCAGCGCACCTGAAGAATACGGAGGCGCAGGTATGGACGCCGTAGCCTGCACCATTGTCCACGAAGAATTGTCAGCTTCTGACCCAGGGTTCACACTTGCTTACTTGGCTCACTCCATGCTATTCGTCAACAATCTCGCCTACAACGGAACCGAGGAACAGAAGCAACGTATTCTTCCAAAAGTTTGCTCCGGCGAATGGATTGGGGCCATGGCCATGTCAGAACCCGATGCTGGCACTGATGTGCTCGGATTAACAACATCAGCAGTCCAACAAGATGACGGCACCTGGGTTCTCAACGGTCGCAAAATGTGGATCACCAACGGCTGTATTGACGAGGATGGAACACCAGCCGATGTCGTGTGGGTCTATGCCCGAACCGGGGAAGATGAACGCGGACGTGTTCAACTTTCGACTTTCTTGGTGGAGGCTGGTATGCCTGGATACAGCGTGGGTCAGAAGATTTACGATAAAACTGGAATGCGAGCATCCAATACTGCCGAACTGGTGTTTGACGATTGTGTGGTTCCCGCAGCGAACTTGGTTGGCGAAGTTGGAGGTTCCATGCGCCATATGATGGGGAATCTTGAACTTGAGCGTTTGACCTTAGCCGCAATGTCGCTCGGTATCGCTCGGCGCTCACTTGACGAGATGAACCGATACGCTACAGACAGGACTTCCTTCGGCTCAAAGATCCGAGACTTCGGTCAAATTCAGCGCCATATCGGTGAAAGTTTTGCCAAATACCGTGCCATGCGTGCCTACGTATATGATACTGCTAACAATCTCACCATCGGAACTGCCGGTCAGCGTTTGGACTCAGATGGAGTGAAACTTTTCGCTACCACCGCAGCAAAGGAAATTGCCGATGCAGCCATTCAGGTACTTGGTGGATACGGATATGTTGGTGAATACCACGTTGAGCGTTTATGGCGTGATTCAAAATTGCTTGAGATTGGAGGGGGCACTCTTGAATCCCATCAAAAGAACATCACCCGTGACCTCTTCAAAGACGGTGAAGCCATCAATCGATGAGTTCAACGGTCTCGTTAGGAGATAGGATCTCCTTTGTATTGCGCCATGCGCTCGCTATAAGACTTGACGAAACAAGCACTGCAACAGCAATAGCAGTCCCCCAAGTCCAAACTCCAGACATTGTGGAGATGGTATCATCGGTCAACAGCAACGCCATCATGGTGGTAATGGAAACTGCCAGTCCGGTTTGAACGAGCATTGGCGTTGAAACACGAAGGAAGGGCGCAGCATTGCCCAATTTGTGAATCACGAACATCAGCCATGTTCCTGCTCCAATGCCCCAAACGGGGATTTCTGCTGGATAGCTTGTGAAGATCATGAGGCCTTCTGAGGAAATATAACGGTCGATACCCGTAAGCAGAACGACCCAAACCAATGAGGCTCCTAGCAGACTGAGTGCGGAAGTCATACCTTGTCCAGTAACCGGAGCGTTGTTCGTTGAGGAATTCGCATTTGTCTCTGGAACCTGCAGCCCTTTGGTTTCCTCAATAGCCAGAGCACGATAGGTGTGCTCCAACTGGTCAACACGTTGAGAGAGTGCATGCATGTGGTCGACGAGGTCAACCAAGATGTCGTGTTCCTCGCCCATTAATGCCATACGCTCTTCTTCAAATTCTGGTAATGTAATCATGGCCGGAGCGATGTCAATAAAACCGTCATCTTTGAGTTCTGCTTTTGTTTCCTCAATTTTCTGCGTGAGTTTTTCTTCTTTCTTCTCTCGCTTGGCTTCGGCACGCTGGGTGACTGCTTCGTTGGTCTTTGATACCGCATCTTTGCTGGCATCAGCGACCTTCCCAACTGCTTGCTTGGTTGCAGCGGCTGCTTTTTTTGATAACTCGGAAATCTTTGCACCCGTTTGACTCAGCCGTTCGGCAAAATTCACAGGAGGCGGACGAGGGGATAGCGGGTCTTCTGCCACATGGTGAGGAGTCATGCCCCCCCATGTCAAACCTTCGTTCATGACTAGTATTCCACTGGGACTGGGTCGAGAATTCGCCAGAGATACCAAGCAGCAGCGGTTCGGTATGGCGTCCAGCGTTCTGCAATAGCGCCTACATCCTCTTTTGTTTCTGCTTCTGGTACCAAACGTTGTGTGCCTCGAATTAAACCAATATCGCCCAAGCTAAAGATGTCTGGTCGAAGGAAATGGAACATCAGTATCATCTCGGCAGTCCATGGTCCAATGCCCCGAAATCCAATGAGATGCTTCATGATCGCGGCATCATCCATTTCGTTCCAAGGCTGGTTCATCAATCGTTCAGAGTCTTTAGCCAGGCCCATGATGTAACTCGCTTTTGGTCGAGTTGTTCCGCACGCAGCAATGCTTGCTTCGTCACTCGCAAGGACGGCCTTGGGTGTTGGTGAACCAAGATGATTGAGGAGTCTGCCCCAAATGGCATCCGCTGCTGTGACAGAAATTTGTTGGCCCACGATTGACCGAAGAAGCGTTTGAAAAAGGTCGTCGCGGCTCGTTATACCCTCGGGCCCGTATGTTTCAACCACAGGGCCAAGGAGTTCATCCTGCAGAAGGAAGGTGTGCGCTTTACTCCACCATGAAGGAATACGGCCGCCCATGAACTAAAGAAAACAGGTGAGGTTTTGAACTCCTGCATCAAGCCGTCACCATGCGAGAGGAACTCATGCAACTTCTGCACTTGAAAGATGTTCAGCGTCAAGGGTGGGTTAACGTTGGTGTAGATAGCCCCGAATCTGTGGCAGCCCATTCGTGGGGAATGGCCGTTCTTGCACTGCGATTGTGCCCACCGAACCTTGATTTGGTCAAGGTACTGAAACTTTGTTTACTCCATGACTTGCCAGAAATAATTGTAGGCGATTTGACGCCCCAGGATGACCGAAGCACCAAGGCTGCAGATGAGCATTCGGCGATGAAATCACTTGCCCCGCAGTGGCTTGACGTGTTTGAAGAATACGAGGCGAAGCAAAGTCTTGAATCGCGATTTGTGCATCAACTGGATAAGTTAGATATGGCCCTTCAAGCAGGAATTTATGAGGAATCAACGGGAATTGACCTCAGTGATTTTGTTGAAAGTGCTCGCAAAACGCTGGGTGACCATCCCTTATTGGACCAGTGAATCAGCCGACAAGAACAAAAAGCGGAACCGCTCCGACCGGTTTACACAGCCCGATAGTGTAGGGGTCCATCATGGTGGGTTTTGGTCCCGCCGACCTCGGTTCGAATCCGAGTCGGGCTACCTCTCAATTGTCTTGAGGCACAAACAAGAGCCCTGCATGAATGATTGGCGCAAGGATGCTCATGACCAGCCCAAACCAGAAGACACCTGCGTAACCAAACATGCCCACATCGTATTCGCCCATCCCTATTGGCCCCGAAGCTTCGGGTGCGAATATCATGTGAAGTACGATGGCCAAAAACCACATGAAGCATCCGAAATAATAGGTGCCTATACGTGAAAAATGGACCAAAACAGCCGCTTTCACAGGCATATCGAACACATCCCTCTCATAGAGGGTAAACGTCAAACTCAAGATGGGCGTTAAAATCATCGAAATTAACGCAATCAATATGAAAAATTGGTAGGTGTTGCCAGCAGAATCCCACCCCTCCATGGCTTCAATCTGCGCTTCAATGTCTATTCCAAAGCCTTCTGGGAGGTCTTCTTTTATTCCGGTCATATGATCGATATATGCACTGTATTCCTTCGTTCCACCCATGCCATAGATGTCATCCGCCGTCATTGTGTCTGCAGAATATAGCCACTCGTCATCTTCAATTGAAAGTCTGTACAACGGATCCGCCGTAAAGCACATCAACAAGACGATGAATGAGATGACCACGATGACACCTTGGACAACGGCAATCGGTTTGATGTTGGATGCATCAAAAGTAAAACTGGTTCCGGCGCCGCTGGAATCCTCCTCGTCAACGTTCCATTCAAAATCTCCGTCACAATGCGGGCATGAAAATTCTCCCGAGGCGTCGTCATCCAGCGCAATTTCTTCATCGCAATGTGGGCAAAGAATCTCCACCATGTTTTCACAACAAAGGCATCCCCAAATATCTCTTTTCCCTGCAATTCCTCTTTCCCGGAAAACATCTAACGTTTACCCGCTCTTATCAACACACTCAACACGAAACCGAGGCCCAATAAAATCGTCCCGCCTGAGAGAAAATACCCGATGAGGATGACTGGTAAAATGAAGAGAGCGCCCAGTGAACCGAAGGAATTTGCTTGGCTCTCACTCATTTCTGCCCAAATATCTGAACAGAAAGCAAGACCGATCGAACCCATCGCCACCATCACAATCCCCATGATGAAGAGTGTGCTGGTCGCTCCAGTGCGCAGTATTTTCAATCCAAGACTGCGGGCGCGTGCACGCTCTTGTGCTTCGATGGAGGAGGGTTCTACCTTACCTTTGGCCGGGTTGGTGTTCCATTCGAATTCACCACCACAAAGCGGGCATAGGAATTCACCCGATGCATCGTCATTGAGCGCGATTTCTTCCTCACAATGAGGGCACACAATCTCGACCATGCCGGTATATCTTGGGCTGAGTGATTAGCCCTTTCCCCTGCACCATCGTTTGGAATACGCATCTTCTTGAACAGCATGCTCATGGAGTACACTACAGGCGAACAACATGATTCAGAAGATTGGTGTCATTGGAGCAGGACAAATGGGCAACGGTATCGCACAAGTTGCGGCCTGTGCGGGTTATGACGTGGTCATGGTTGACATCAAAGACGAATACGTCGAGAAAGGCCTTGGGACGATTCAATTTTCACTCGGCAAGCTCGTCAGTAAAGAACGAATGACGCAGGAGGACGCTGATTCGGCTCTTGCACGTATCGTTACGGGAACCGACCGCTCGGCATGTGCAGACTGCGATCTCGTGGTTGAAGCAGTCCCTGAAATTCTTGAGTTGAAGACCAGTATTTTCTCTGAGTTGGATGCGCTCTGCAAGCCAGAAACCATTCTTGCATCCAATACCTCCTCGATTTCCATCACGACCATCGCTCAAGCAACGCAACGTCCTGACAGGGTGATTGGCATGCATTTCATGAATCCAGTTCCGATTATGAAGCTCGTCGAGGTCATCAACGGTGACGCCACCAGCGAATCAACCAATGCCTCGGTCAATGAGGCAGCTGAGACGATGGGAAAAATTGCCCTCTCGTGTAATGATGCTCCTGGATTTGTTTCCAATCGGATTCTGTGCCCCATGCTCAATGAAGCAATTCTGACCCTACAGGAAGGCGTGGCCGAGCCAGAAGCAATTGACGGCATCATGAAACTCGGTATGAACCATCCCATCGGGCCCCTGGCATTGACAGACCTTATCGGCTTGGATACGGTATTGCACATCATGAACGTGCTCCACGAAGGTTTGGGTGATGACAAGTATGCGCCTGCCCCCCTCCTGATTCAAATGGTGGGCGAAGGTAAACTTGGTCGTAAATCGGGTCAAGGCTTCTACACATACTAACTGCTGGTGTTTCCATGAACCAACCAACCTATCTCGTCACCGGAGCGTCCCGTGGCATTGGCCAAGCCCTCGTCCTTCAACTCGCAAAGAGGGGATACCGAGTTGTCTTACTGGCACGTCCCAGTGATGCGTTGAACGCGGTAACCGGCGAAGTGAACATAACTTCCCCAGCATCCTTTCAAGCACCCTGCGATTTAGCGGACCCATCGAGCGTTGCTGAGGCCGTCAAGCACATTGTAGCCAATGTCGGCCAACTCGACGGGCTGATTCACAATGCAGGTACCATCGCTCCAATCAAACCGATGCTGCAAGCGGCTGAGGATGATTGGGCGCGTTCCATCCAAGTCAACCTCGTAGGGGTTCAACAGTTGACTGCCGGACTATCATCCCTGATGACCGGCGAGCATCGTGTGCGTGTTTCAACCATCTCAAGTGGTGCATCCTTGCGCCCTCTTGGATCGTGGTCAGCATATTGTACCGCCAAAGCAGGACTTGACATGTGGGCTCGTTGCCTTGCTCATGAAGGGGCAGATGACAACATCAGTGCCATCGCAGTGGCCCCAGGAATCGTTGATACCGGGATGCAATCTGACATACGTTCAGCAAATGATGATGATTTTCCCCTTCGGTCTACCTTTGTAGGCTACCACGCCAACGGTGATTTAACCAACCCAGTTGATGTCGCTGAGCAATTACTTCCTCTTCTCACGGAGCATTCCATGGAAGAATCAGGACAACGCTTTGACGTGCGTGATTTGTGACTTTTCAATACTCATCGCCCCAATAGTCATAAGCCCAAACCTTGACAGACGGGTGAGGGAACCTCATGCCAGGCACCGACAGAGTTGAAATTCGAACCTTGAAAGTTGGACGATTTTGCGTCGTAGATGACGAAGCGTACAAGATTTTGAGCATCTCCAAGTCAAAGCCCGGCAAGCACGGATCAGCAAAGGCTCGTCTTTCTCTCGAGAGTATTTTCACTAAGAAGAAGATTTCACATGTCGGCACGGTTACCGATTCAATCAACGTCCCAATGATCGAGAAAGGAACAGCTACAGTCACTCACATCGATGGGGCTGAAGTTCACGCTATGAACGACCGAGATTACTCAATGATGATTCTTCCACTTCCCGATGCTGAAGAGGGAATGAACATTGAATCAGGCGGCAAGATCATGTGGCAAGAAGCCCTTGGTCGCTTTATTATCATTCGAGACCATTGATGGCCATTCTACAGCCGTTGTAAAACGGGGATTTGAGACACTTTGTCGGCTATTACTTCATAAGTCAATCTTGACTTGGACAGCCTATGGAAGGAACTACTGTCTTGAACGATAACAGTGAACGAGTGAGGGGCTATTGCGCCTATGACTGGGGAAAAAGCGCTTTTGAAACGTCGGTTACAACGGCTATTTTCCCAGCATGGTTTGCCTACCTGTTTGCTGAGGCCAACGGAATCTCGATGAAACTCCTCGGCTCAGAGTGGACTGCTGACGCTATGTTTTCAGCAGCCGTGATGATTGGTGCCCTCTTTGTTGCTATCTGTGCTCCATCGCTCGGTGTTATTGCAGACCGAAGAATGATCAAGATGTGGTGGCTTCGTGTCCTCACGATTTTAGGTTCGGTCTCATGTATCCTTCTCGCGTTATCCCCCTATCTTGGCGTCTCTATAGGTTGGATATGGGCCATGATCATGTTCATGGTTGCCAACGTTGGACTCAATGGTGCAGGTGTATTTTACAATGCATTGCTCCCTCACATGGGAGATGAATCTGAAATGGACGGTATCTCCAACAAAGCCTTCGCAGCAGGTTATCTCGGAGGGGGTCTTCTGCTCTTGGTTCACCTCCTCATGGTGACCTTCATCGTCGACGAGAGCGGTTCAGTTCAGTCCTGGGTGATTCCATTCGCCATGGCCAGTTCGGGTATCTGGTGGCTCGGCTTCGCTCAAATGACCTTCAAGATGGTTCCCGAACCTCATATTGAAAATGAAATGGACCCTATGGGGTTGTTCGCTTCAACAAAGATGGCTTTGGGAGAAGTCAAGAAAACACTGATGGGCATCAAGGAGTTCCGTACTCTCTTCATCTACATGATCGCCTACTTCTGTTTCATTGATGGAATCAATTCTGTTACGGCTCTGTCCGGCGTCTTTGGAATTGTTGTACTTGGATTAACCACTGCAGGATTGATCGCCACCATTCTCATCATCCAATTCGTCGCAGCACCTGCGGCGATTGGTTTTACCAAACTCGCAGAAATGTGGGGCACGAAGAAAGCGCTCCAATTCTCATTGGTTTGCTGGTGCTTTGTGATTGTAGGCGCTCTTTCATTCGCTCCTCTCGAATTGGAAAACCACGATGAATATGACATTCAATACACGTGGGATGCTGATGAAAATTCCTACATTGCTACCGCCCGTGAAGGCGTGAACAACATCGCTGCTCTGCCTGATGACGACGAACAACAATGGGCGCTTGACCACGAGGCAATTCTTCCTGTGACGGAAAATCTGGACTACAAAGACGGATATGCAGTGAAATGGGCTTACGAAACAAATGGAACTGCAACGATGAAGTCGGTGAGTCTGAATGCTTCAAACATAGCGGGGCTCGAAGCGACGATGGGTGAATCTCGTTTCTCTTACAGCATCGATGGTGGTGAATTTGCCAACATGACAGGACTCGGTGTTGAGCACCCAACCAGCCTCGGTGATGGCAAGTTGGACTTTATTCCAAAAACCGCACGCTCTCTCGTCTGGGGTCCACTCGGTATTTCCGTCTTCCTTCAATTCCTCCTTCTCGGTGTCTTTGGTGGCGCCCTTCTTGGTGGTTCTCAAGGATTAGCTCGCTCCATGTTTGGGCAAATGGTTCCTGAAACACGCTCTGCTGAATTCTTCGGGTTCTTCGGGTTCTTTGGCAAAGTTGCTGCTTTGCTCGGCCCCTTGATCTACTCTGTCATGACGGTGATGTTTGATTCGCGTGTTGGCATCTTTGCCATCTCACTCCTCATCGTTGCAGGCGCTATTATCCTGCGACGTGTCGATGTTGAGGACGGTATTGCAGTGGCTCGTGCAGAAGACGAGCGCCACCGACAACGGTCAGAGTCCACGGCATAATCATCGCAACCGTGATGAAGTGCCTCTGCGTCGTTGAACACAAGCGCTACGGCGTGCGTTGGTGAATTGCATGGCAAAAACCGAAGGTGCTGAAGAAAAAACAGTGACCAAATCAGCCTACCGCCAGCCTGTTACCCCCGAGGGACTCAAAGCCATTGAAGCGGGCACGCTGACCTGGCTTGACGACGAGATGTACAACAATCTCAACACGGGAGTTCTTGAACAATATCTCGAAGAGAAAAACATCCGTGAATCCTTTGAGGTATCTCACTGGAACACACCCAAGGTGCTGATCGGTATTGGAATTGGTGCCATTTTCTCTGGCGTGACTGCCTATATTGGTCTTAAACTCGGTTTGGCTATCTCCGCTGCTTGGTACATCGCTTATCTGCTTGGGATGGCGCTCAAGTGGTCACCGTCAGAAGTGAACATTGCAACCTCTGCTACCACCGGTGCAACACATGCATCAACGGGCTTCATCTTCACCTTCCCGGCTATCTTTCTTCTCGCCAGTCAACCAAGTTATGCCCTAGCAGATGGTCCTCTGGTGACGTTAGAGGACGGAGAGGCCTTTACGTTGGCCTTTATCGGTATTGTAGCCTCCATGTTTGCTGGGTTCCTCGGCGTGATGTATTTCATCATTTTCCGCAGGGTATGGTTAGTTGAAGACCCACTGCCACTTCCAGGTTTTGAGGCGACTTTGAAGATGCTCGACATTTCCTCTGACGTGAGTACAGGGGCAGTGGAGCACGCAAGGGATTCACTGAAAACAATCGGAGTTTGGACCGTACTGACGATGATCGGTCTGTTCCTTGTAGAGTATCCATTGATCTGGTTGAACGACCGAAAAATTGCTCTGCTTGATTACATTGCAGAATCTCTTCACTACGGCGATATAGGCCTTGCTAGTTTTTACTCACATGGTAAGATTCACCAGCCCTCTGGAACTGTTGATGGGATTTCACTCAAACAAACACATTGGTCCGAAGAGACTGCTTGGAATCCATTTGCCTACACCTACATCGGTGTGGCGCTCACCCCCTCGATGTTTGCTATCGGCTGGTTCATGAAAACCCGCGTTGCCTTCCTCGTAAATCTCGGAACCATCGTTGGTTGGTTCTTCTTGGTTCCACTCGCTGTTTACATGAACATGCCCATTTACGATGCAACACAACAGGCTAACATCCCCATTCAGGACTATGCTAGCGGAGGGTCAGCATCATTGCAAATGATTGCCTTTGCGAAAACAGTCCGAACGATTGCTATTGGTGCAATTGTCGGTGGCGGTATGTTTGGACTCGCCAAAATGTGGCGAACCTTTGCGAACATCTTCTCTGACATTGGTGCTGCCTTCAAAGGCGATGGAAGCCAAGAATACATGGAAGGAAAAGGCTGGTATGAATGGCCGCTCAAGCACATTCCCATCTTCATGGGCGTGACCTTCTTTGCAATGATCCTCATCTTTTCAATCGGAGGATTCTCGCCACTGTCGGCCCTCGTGTTTGCACTGGTCTTGATTCTCACCACATTCATGCTCGGTGCCATCGCTGTGCGTGTGATGGGTGAAACAGGAATTGAACCTGTATCCGGAACTTCATTCATCGTTCTGCTCATGCTTTTGGGTGTATTCTTGAACGCTCAAGACCTTCTTGAGCTCTCCACTCAGGATGCAGTATTGCTCGGGCTGGTTGGTACCACTGTCTTTGGTTCCGCCATCTCAATGTCAGGTACCGTGATTGGTGATTACAAAAACAGTCTCTACATTGGTAACCGTCCCTACCACATCTCCAAGGGGAACATCATGGGTGTAGTACCAGGTGCCATCATCGGTGCAGGTGTTGCCATCTTCCTTTCCATTCAACTTGCTGAAGGGCGTATTCAATTGATTGCACCCCAAGCCAATGCTTTCGCAACCTTCTCGGTTATTTTCGCAGAAGGTCAAGGTGACCTTACGCTGCTTGCACTTGGATTCCTTCTTGGTATGTTTGTCGAGTGGGCAACTGGAATGGGCACCTCATTCGGTCTCGGTATGTACCTTGACGTCCCTCACACGCTCCCCATGCTCATTGGCGGTGTTGCCCGTGACCGCTGGGAAGATAAGAAACTCCAACCCCGTATCGACGCACTCAAGGAAACAGAAGGGACGACGGTTGCAGAAAAGCAACGTGCTTTGATCTTGCTTGGCACCTTCATGGTTGCAGCGGGTTTGCTCACGGGTGAAGCATTCTTCGGTACCGAATCGAGCATCCTTTCCTTTATTGATTCATTATGGTACAACGATGACGGAACGCCAGCCACGGTGATGGGCGTCAATGATTTCCCGAATTCAGGAGCCTGGTACGCAATCCGCATGGCCGGTCTCGTCCTCATCAACGTCGTCGTCGGCGCTCTCATCTACATCCTCTTCAAGCGAGCAGGCGTCATTGGTGGCGAAGCGTCCACCAACGAGGCATGAGTGTGTATCCATGACGACTCAGTCTTCGACGCCTGCATGGGTTTGGGGTTTGCTCGTTGCGGCGGTTATTGGTGTCTCAAGTGCGGGAGCACTTTTCCAGCACGTCGACGCTGTGCCGCCGCTACTGAGAGCATCATGGCGCTTGCAACTCACCTCTATTGTCCTCGCTCCTCTCGCCCTTTGGCAGTGGCGAAGTACGGATGAAGACATTAAGGCTCAATACTGGACAAAATCAGCGTGGTTGCTCATGGGTGCAAGCGGTCTTGCACTCGCGGCTCATTTTGGTGCATGGGTGGCGAGTTTGGACGAAACCACCTTGACTCATTCACTTCTCTTCGTCACCGCTCACCCTCTTGTCATCGTCTTGGGTATGCTCTTGCTTTCGAGCCGCATCAGTGGAGTTCGAGCCCCGCATCGTTTCGAAAGCATCGGTGCTCTGATTTGTTTTCTTGGTGCAGGCCTGACGCTCATGGACAACGGTTCAACCCAAGGGGATCAAACCGTCACGGTGCTCGGTGATGCTCTTGCTTTTGGTGGAGCAGTATTTGTTGTTGGCTACATTGTCGTCGGGCGTATCTTGCGAACTTGGATGCCAATTTTCCTGTATTCCTTTCCTGTCACGCTCATTGGGGCATTGCTTCTCCTGCCAGCCTCAATGCTCCTTGAAGATGGAATTGCTACCTTTGGTGTCATGGGGTGGACGGATGGTGAATTCTTCATCTGGTTCCTTCTCCTTGCTCTTGCCGCAGGTCTGTTGGGTCATACCGGATTGAATACTTGCCTGCGCTATATTTCTCCGCTCATCGTTTCCGTAGCCGTTACGCTTGAACCCGTTCTCGGTTCGATGATTGGATGGGTATTCTTCGGAACAGGCATACCCGGTACATGGACGTGGATCGGTGGTGTCATCCTGATGATTGGTCTCTTATTGGTGGTCTACACCTCTGAGCGTGTGGCACTTGAGCAAGCGAACAATGAAAACCAAGAGGCCTCGACCAACAGATAAGGTGTTTATTGTGAACGACAACGGATGGCTCTTGCTAACCAACGACGACGGTATTGAAGCCGAAGGATTCCGCCTCTTGGTCCAATCCTTGCACAAGGCAGGTTATTCCTTGGCCATCATCGCTCCGAGCTCAAATCACTCGGCAACCGGAATGCGCATCAATTTGATGACGCCCATGGCCTTGCGTTCACGCTCTGACCTTGTCGCACAATGGGGACTTAAACCAGAAACCACTCCAGTTCACTTGTTTGAACTGGATGGAACGCCATGTGATACGATGATTGTCGCTCTTGACGGAGGCCTTGACCATCTGATTCCCGGTGTGCGCCCTCAATTGGTTGTATCCGGTGTTAACCTTGGACCGAATCTGTCCCAAGACTCCTACCACAGCGGCACCATGGGCGCTGCCCGAGAAGCTGGACTCTACGGTGTACCAGCGATTGCCACCTCCTTTACGTCCTTTGACCCCGTTGGCATGGACGCCTCGATTCGAGCGACACTTGAAGCGGTTGAGCGAGCATGTTCCATCCTCCCACTGGTGGCTGAAAACACGGGCCGTCCCAACGGACGTATGGATACTGGCTATTTTTCGGCCTGGCCTCAACCCTTGAACGATGAGCGTTGGTTGGATGATGCAGAAGGTGCTCTCCGCTTGGCCTTTACAAATGGAGACTTGATGTTGAACCTCAACATTCCACCAACGTGGAATGGAGAATGGGAAACCACACGCTTGGGTGTACGTTGGTACAGGAATGCCGTTCGCTTTGACACAGCTGAAGGAGAAGATACGGCAACCTTTACCATTGGAGCAGCCTCCGTTGACCATACGCCAATCACGCTGGGTGATTGCGATGCTGTGGAAGTCGACAAAGCCAGTATTTCCTGTCTCTCTGTTTGGCCTCAAAGCCATCCCTTTGCCCTTGACGAAGACCTTCTCGCACACGGACTTGAACAAACGACCAATGGATGGCCTAATTGGCTTCACCAAGGTTGAGTTCAACTCCTTCATCAAGAAGGAAATGGACGATGCCTATGGCCAAGTGCCCCTGTAACCACGTGTCTCCTATGGAGCGAAGTTTGGCATCGGGTAATTCACTTACATCAAGGGCTTGATCGTCACTGAGTACGAAGTCAATCGGTGGCAGGTTACTGGAACTTGTTGCAGGCAAGTGAGCATCCGTACTCCAAAGTCTAGGGGCTTGCGCATCAAGAGCAACGAGAGGTGTCCCCTTCCATTCATTGAGCGTAGTATTCAAGGCTCCACCACTGTGACTCAAGCCACGGCTTACTTCCTGCCAGTGCCCAATGGGCGGGAGGGGGGTTGCGATAACTTTCTTGATGATACCCGCTATAGAACGCTCTTCTGCGTGAATGCCCGTGATGATTGAGCCGTCGAACTTGATGCGTCGAGGTGGTCCAGGACCTCCCATCAAATGCAAGACGACCACGACATCATTGCGCAGGCCGTGACTGGTGAGGAGGGCAGCCATGGTGGCACGGATGAGGACGTCAACACGACCTGCTCCGCTTGCTAAATCGTTCAAGGGCAAGTTGCCTTTGGACATTGCACGGTGACCTACAATGGCAAAGCGACGCAGGATTATCCCTCCACTCCTCGCTCGACAAGTGTTAGAACTGCATCGTTGAGGTCATGGGACGTTTGGAGCACAAAATGTGCACCATGAGTATCGACGAGATAACCACGGTTTTTACCTTGTACACCGAGGTCCTCGAGTCGGTTAGCGATCACTGCGGTCATTTCTGCTTTCTCAATTTGCGCTACGGCTCGGTGAATCAGGTCAGTTTGTTTAATGCCGGATTCCAATTTAAATCCAATACGAACGGAAGATTTGCATGCATCTTTCAGTTCCATGATGTGTTTTGCGCTCTCTACCAGTGGTAGGTTGAGAGTTCCCTGTTGACTTGCTAACTTGCCTTCTGCAGGAGATTCAACGACGTAGTCAAGCACTGCTGCTGCATGAATCCAGGCATCAATGTCGTCGTTAGTGAGTGCTTTGCATTCAGCAAGCATCATTTCTGGTGTTGGTGCTTTGATGCACAGGGGCAGCCATTCGGGTGCTGGTTCACTCGTGACGCCCTGAACGCAGGTGACATCATGGCCGTGCCGGTAGAGGTGGTCCGCAAGTTGCCACCCGGTACTTCCAGTGGATGTATTCTGAACGTGACGGATGTCATCAATAGCTGAACGTGTGGCACCTAGTGTGATAACAACCTGGCGTCGATTTGCTTTGCTTGCGTTGATGAGGTGTGCTAATTGTGCTACGATCATGGATACCGAGGGTGTCTTGCGTTTTCCTTCTTCGTGAGGCCCCCAGTGCACGCTCACATGCTGTGCTCGTAATCCATCAACCAATTCTTGTGTGACTGGGTCACTTGCGAGGTCTTCATGCATGCTCGGAATCATCATGATGGGTGTCTTTCGGGAACGTGCAACTGAAAGGGCCATCATCAGGGGCCCGTGTTGCAATCCATGGAGATGGCTTGCGATGACATCTCTGGTCGCAGGTGCGACGAGAACGGCATCGGCTTGATTGAGTGCTGACAAATCTCCGTCCCAATCGGTGATGACCTCTGCTTGGGATGCCCACCTGACGGCGAGTGGTGTGATGATTCGCTGTGCTGATGCGGTCATGATGACCGTAAGTTCTGCCCCGTAGCGACGAAGTTCACGTGCCAGTTTGACGGTTTCAACAGCTGCAATGCCGCCGGTGACACCGAGGACGATCTGACGCCCTTTGAGCGAGTCGCCCGCCGATTCAACATCGGTGTCACGGGTCACCATGGTCAGCCGAGTTTGCCAACCATCATGACTTCTTCGCTTCGTCCTTTGTTGTTCATCAAATGGTTCAAATGCCCCTCACTCCACGAAAGGATGTGGCAACGAACAGGGCGGACGACATGGTGCTGGCTGGTTCTGCACCCACTCCTGCGCACGGAGCCGACCCTATTGCGCACATCCACCACGGAACTACCTTCATCGTTCTCGTTGATGCAGCCATTGTGATTTATCTTCTCTACACGGCCTTGCTCGCCCTTGGTTGGGTCTCTGGTTCCTTGGGTTCCATGTTTGTCGGAATCTCAGTTTTCTCGGGGTTGCTGATCTACACTGGGTATCGAAACAGGAGGCAATGGGCCTATTGGCCAGCAGTGGTCGTTCTCATCTTAGCGAGTCTCATGTTCGGCTTCCTGGCTTTTTTGAACCTCCTTCAAACGCTTGCAACCGGCATGCTTTCTCCGCTCTTGTTTGTGTTTTTACTCGGGTGGGCCGGTCTCGGCTCAGGGCGGCGTGCCATTTTCCACTGGCATCCTGCATACCGTGCAGGTTATGCCCGACTCACATCGGAACAAGCCTTTGAACTCCAAGACGGTGAAATGTTAGCAGCTTGTCCGAATTGCTTAGCAGTCCTCGCAATTCAACCGACGATGTTAGGCAAGTCAGATCGATGTCCACACTGCACCGCTTCTCTCGTAAATGACCAACTCTTCAATCGCTACTCAGATGAAGAAGAATGAGATTTTTTCAAGAAATCCAAGTTAAGGAGGCTTCTTGAAGGAAAGCGTTCACGCATGGGTGAGGGAGACCGCCATGTCGAACATTCAAGAGCGTCTCCAACAACTCTTGGATGGTGAACTCGATCCCGCCGATATCGCCGACGACCCAACCTTGGTGAGTCTAGCAGACCGTATTTACGGAATCAAAATTGCATCGGTTCAACCCGTCAAGGCAAGAGACCTGCCTCCTCAAAGTTCAGCGGCAGCAGTGACTGAAATCGCCCCTCCTACCAACATGATGGTTGAGGTCATTGCCCCAGAAGCGCCAGCACTCGAGATGCCCTTGCCTGCAAATCCGCTTCCTGAACTCGACATGCCCCCGATGCCAAACAGTCAATCGAACACAATGCGCTGGGTGTTCACCGCTGGACTCTTCGTCAGCGTTCTCAATCTTCTCGGCGTCTTTGGCTACCTCTTTGGTGGTCTTTGTGACCCCAGCGATATTTGTCCAAGCGATGGGTCCACTCGTATCAATTGGGCCTCAATTCACCAAATTACCTCTGGATATGGATGGAGCCCAAGTGTTCTTGACGGCAGTTTTGGAATTCCTGACATCGTCGCCATCATTTCAAACTCCGCACTCATGGTTATCTTCACCCGTGGGAAGTGAAGGTTTGAACGAAACCCTCAGTGAAGCCATGGCCTATGTGGGCATGCTGAGTATTCTTCTCGCATTTTTGCTTGAAACACGGAACGTTCTTCACAGCAAACAACCCCTCTATCTCTTTTTGATGGCCTTTGGATCTGGATTACTCGGGATTCGAGCCTACCTCATCTCAGAATGGGCTTTTTTGGTCCTTGAAGTCGTTTGGTGCGGAGCCGCCCTCGCTGCCTTGATGGCCCTGCGCAAGTCGTCATCCACAGATGATGTTCATGCGTCATCTTGATGAAACGGAAGGCCGCCCGTCAAACATGGGCCACGGCAAAGCGAAGCGAGGTATTCCTTCCAAGAGTGAGAATTTCAACGAGTGGTATCCATTCATCGTTGAGGCTGCGGAACTCGTTGACAAACGCTATCCCATCAAGGGGATGGATGTCTGGCGACCCTATGGTTGGAAGACCATGAAACTCATTGATGCATTGACCCATGCTGAAATGGAACGGACCAACCACGA
>Ga0222715_10001746_pt1 | contig 20549 bp, 20 predicted proteins | sample C33_9DmetaG_FD_165056 | JGI IMG/M metagenome (GOLD analysis project Ga0222715, IMG submission 165056) | Estuarine water microbial communities from San Francisco Bay, California, United States - C33_9D | ecosystem: Environmental > Aquatic > Marine > Unclassified | place: USA: California... | reverse complement strand
ACTAAAAGACGGAGATCACTTAGCAAGTCATACGATATTAAAAAATATATATAAAGATACGAAATTAAATTTTATAAGTAAAACGTCTGGTGAAGATATAATATTAGGATGCGCTCATTCTAGTTTTATAGCAAACAGGGCTAATACAAGTAAAATATTAGAATTAGAAAGAGTTTATGTTAAGAATAAACTGACTAAAACTAAAATAGATTCTTGGCTAAGCGAAAGATCTGTTGGTATGGTTATGGATAATTATAATATGAACAGGATAAATATTATAAACTTTTTTAAAAAGTATAATCTTCGCCGCGATTATTAATAGTTTTTATAATCTTAAAATAATATTAATTAAATGAGAACTTTATTTATAACCGGAGGCGCAGGATTTATAGGTTCTAATTTTATTAATAAATACATGGTAGAATACCCAGATGATAAAATTATAAATTTAGACGCTCTATATTACTCTGGAAACGAAAATAATATACATTTAGAGCATAGAAAGTCTAACAATTATAAATTTATTAAAGGAAATTTACAAAATAAAGAAATTATTAAACAAATATTTAATACTTATTCTATAACACATATAATTCATTTCGCTGCTCAATCTCACGTACAAACAAGTTTTGAAGATTCTATACAATATTCATACGATAATGTTATTGGAACACATAATTTATTAGAAATGACCAGATTAAATTGTAAGACTCTAGAAAAGTTTATTCATTGTTCCACAGACGAAGTATATGGCGAATCTAATATTGATGATACTGTTTACAAAACTGAAGCATGTTTACTATGTCCTTCAAATCCATATTCTGCTACTAAAGCGGCCGCCGAGATGATAGTACAATCTTACATAACTTCTTTTAAGTTACCAATAATAATTACTCGAGGTAATAATGTTTATGGTCCAAATCAATATCCGGAGAAAGTTATACCAAAGTTTATAAAACAATTAAAAAATAACGAAAAGGTAACAATACAAGGAGAAGGTAATTGTAAAAGAGGATTTTTACATTCGGATGATACAGCTTCCGCTTTTATTAAGATTTTAATACACGGTAATATAGGGGAAATTTATAATATAGGCTGTGACGAAAATATGGAATATTCTATATTAGATTTAGCTAAGATTTTAATTAAAAGTATTAAAAATACAGATAAGTTTGACGATTATATAACATATATAGAAGATCGTCCATTCAATGATGTTAGATATTACATAAGTAATTCCAAACTTAAGAGTTTAGGATGGAATATAAACACTAAACTAGAAGAAGGAATAAATAAATTGATAAGTAAAATTCCTATATATGTATATTTTCATATATGTATGATAAATAATTGGGTATCTGTAGTAAAAGATATATTAAATAAAATCAAGGAAAGTGGATTATATGATATAATAGATGAAATAAGATGTTTCTGTCTTGGTGATGAGAAAAATTTTACTGAAGACATATTAGACTCTAAAATGAAAATACATTTTGATTCAAATACAAAGCTTTATGAAAGATTTACACTCGATAATTTATACAAAGACTCTAATAAAGAGGAATTTATTTGTCTTTATTTACATTCTAAGGGAATAACAAGAATGGGAAATAAAAACGTAAAAGATTGGGTAGATTATCTAATTCATTTTAATATATCAAGACACAACGAATGTTTAAAAATTTTAGAAACTAACGATTGCGTAGGCGTTAATTTAGCTAAAGATCAAATACATTATTCAGGTAATTTTTGGTGGTCAAAAAGTTCGCATATTAAACAATTAAATATGAAAATAGGAGATAGATACACTGATCCTGAATTTTGGATATGTACTAAAAAAGAAAATGTTTCTTATGCTAATATTTATTCTAGTAATATAAATCATTATCATATTCCATTTCCGGAAAATATATACAAAGATAATGAAATTAATTTAGAAATATTGCGGTTTAATTAGGAATTATTTAAAATAATCTTAAAATAAATGTTATCTAATGTATGTGACGATAAACATACAGATAAAAATACTACGCATTCTTATTTAGAACTTTATGAAAGACTGTTATGTAGAATAAAAACTTCAGCTAAAAATATCTTGGAAATTGGAATAGGCGATTTTAAAGAGAAAAATGGAGGAAGTTTAATGATGTGGAGAGACTATTTTCTTGAGGCAACGATTTATGGAGTAGATATTCTTGAAAAGGAAAGAGTCCTCGATGAACTTTTACATGATGACAGAATCGTACTTCATACAGGGACAGACGGTTACAATAAAAATTTTATAGACGAAAAACTTAAAAATATAAAATTCGACTTTTTAATAGACGACGGTCCCCATACATTAAATTCGCAAATTAAATTTATAGAGTTATACAGTAACCTAATTACAGATGATGGTATATTAATAATAGAAGACGTTCAGAATATTTCTCATTTTAAACTACTAGAACAAGCAGTCCCCGAATGTTTAAAAAGATACATTAAAACTTATGATTTAAGAAAAAATAAAAACAGATACGACGACCTCGTATTTACTATAGATAAATCTATTTAAAAATATAAAAGATATTAAATAATTATGAACATTGGTTTTGGTCAAATCAATTATGCGAACGAGGAACTGAAACCGCCTTATATGATTTGGGAAAGAAGCGAAGGTGAATCATTTGGACTATCTATAGCAGATTTTTCTACATTAAATAAACCTGTTATAGCTAGCAAGATTGGAAATAATAAAGGAGATTTTAGACACGTTGAACTTCTAGGGGATAAATGAATATGGTATTCAAGTAGAGGCGATCTTAAAAAAATATTCACAGAATTTGTTCGTAATGAAGATAAAGATTGGAACGCTTATAGAGATTACATTCCAGAGAAGGTAATGAAAATTTTTAAAGAAGTATTTCTAGACGTTTAATATTCTTAGATCATCGGCAAAGCAACATTCTAGACTTAGATTTCTAACACTAAAAATATCTTTAACATTATTATTTACAAATAAGGCAAAATCTGATTCTCCAGAAACGTTTCCATTTTTTCCATATTCAAACATTTTAAGATATTTACATTTTATAGCAAAATAGCCTAAGACACAGTCATCTTTATTTTCGTGAAACTTAAGAGTACATACATTAAAGAATTTAACAAATGCTTCAAATCTATCTGAAAGTCTTTTAACTAAATTTATTAGATCTAAATTAAGAACTTTATAGCGTCCGGTTAATTTAAATATAAAGTCTTCATCAGAAATATTATACGTCTTAATTACGTGCTTTATATCTAAAAGTTCATTCATTCCTTTGTTTGGAAAGTTTAATGAATTATTATATGTATAAATAACGTCGCAACCAAGATTATCTAAATAAGTCTCTCTTTTTCCATTATTTTCTACTACTATTACTTTAATGTCTTCTTGATTTTTTGTAATTTCTACTATATTTCTTATGCATTCAATGTATCTATTTTTTCTAATTGAATCATGTTTAATTCCTACTTTATTATTTATACAAGTTGTGACAATTATGTAAAACATTTTTAATTTAAATTAAAAAATACTTTATATAGTTTTATTATTTACAAGTTTAATATCATGATGAGGACTTGGATATATATTAAAATCTAACTGTCTAAGATTATATTCTATAATATATTTATCCCATAATTTCTTAAGATGGGGAAAATCATAATCGTCAAATATTAATATAGCATTATCATTAACAAGCTTATAAGAATTTTTAATATCGCTTCTTGCAACATCTAAGGAATGTCCTCCATCTATATGGATAATATCAAATTTTTCAGTTTCATTTACAACAGTTTCTATACTATTTCCGTATAAAATAGATATTCGTCCAGGAAAAGCTTCTTCTATCTTTTCAAAACATGGTCTTGTATATGCATGTTCTCCAAGATCGTAACATTTTAAAGTTATGTTTTCGTTTGTCATTAACATCAGAAGTGCAGAAAATCCCGAATTAAAACCTATCTCCATAACATTTTGTGCTTTATTCTTGTTTAATAAAACTCTACATAAATTCTTAACTTTATTTTCAAATACATCAGAAATAATATTAGTATGATGACGCATAAAAATATTACCTTCTACTAAAACATTCAGATTATTTATAATTGGTATCAAGTTATTTGTTATAAATTCTTTAGTCTTAGTTATAATTTTTTGAATTTTATTTTCGTATATCTCTTTTGAAAAATTTTCGGCCATTTTTAATTTATTCGAAGTATATCCAGGACCCCCTGGAAAATGATGAATAATTTTGTGGATATCAGTATTATTGCACACCGCAACATCATTAAGCGCTTTATTATCATACATATCAAACTTAAAACAATTATATATAATAAAAGGTTGATCATGAAATAACGATAGTTGTTCTCTTGTTTTCATATCTTTTTTGATCTCTGAAAAAAGCTCCTTTACCTTTTGACAATTTTTAAAAAGTAAAACTCCACTAGAAAATGCTTCTTTATCTTCATAATTTTCGGCTTCTTTACCAAAAAGTATTTTTCCATAATAGTTGTTAGAATCTGTAATATTACCTTCTTTTATTGCATAAATTTTTTCTTCGACGCATAAATCGAAGACCTTATTTATATCATCTCTTACTAAGATATCACAATCTAAATATAGAATTTTGTCGTATTTGTTTATATCATCATGCATAAACAAATCTAGTCTGGATTTGCAAGCTTGGTCTACACTATTATAATTATCGTTTAATATAAATTGGAAAATATTAGAATCATAAAAGCTAAAATTTTCAATTAGTTTTTTAAATATTGTACTTGTATAAACAAGGAATTTAAATTTACATTTTGAAGAAATAAGAATACTTTCAGATAAATAAGAAAACAATTTAACATAATCTTCCTTTACAAATACACATGTAAATATACAATTCATTTATCGTAATGTAAATTTATAATTTTCTAAATTTAAACCAATTAAAGAGAAAATTTATATATAAATATTATGGATTCTATTCAGAAATTTATAGAAAAGAATAAAACTTATACCATTAAATTTTCAATTGGAAAATATTCTGATGCTTTTGGATTTGACAATCAAATATTTAATCACGATAATTATCTCAAAATTTTTAAGCTTCTAGAATCTTGTACAACTTGGGAGTCATCTGAAGAGGTAGTTCTAGAAGACTATGCAGAAAATTTTGAAACAATTGATTCAATGATTCTTCTGTGTCCAGATTCTCCCTATGATATAATTGTTAAAGCACAGGTAGAAAAAGATGAAATACCGAAAGATAATTATATGAAAGAAATTCTAACTTATAAAAGAAAATATCATGAATTCATTTTATCAAACGATACAGAGTTTTACATAGACATTAAAATAACAAATAATAACATTAATTCTAAATATCTTGCAGAATCTAGTTATCTTAAAATTCTTGATATTATTAAACTTTTTGAAAAAAAGCATTTAGAATTTAAAGTTTTGAATTAATAATTAATTACATTATCTATGAAAATAGCAATATGTATGATTTGTAGAAATGTTGAAAAGTATCTACACTGTGTATTTGAAAATATAAAAAATTTAATGAATTTTGACTTAACACTTATAATAGAATATGATAATTGCACTGACAAAACATACGAAATTATTAGAAAATACATATCCGAACTAAAAATTAAACATAAACTCATAAATCTGAGAGGAAATAATTCTATTTATAGAACTGAAAGAATTGCTAATGCAAGAAATGCATGTTTAGAGTATCTAGATACATTAGAAGACATAATGTATCACATTGTGTTAGATCCAGATGACATCAATTCAAAACCTTGGAATATAAATCTAATAAATTCTGTATTGAATTCTGAAAAAAAGTGGGACGCTATATCATTCAATGGAGACAACTCAAAAGATACAGACGGCAATTATTTTGATAAGTGGGCTCTTCTTATAGATGATTTTAAGTGGCATTGTTGGGGTTACGGCGATTTTTCTACACTGGTTGTAAAAGAAATGGAAAAATACATATATGAAAAATTTGAAAAGAATGAAATCATACAGTGTCATTCTGCTTTTAATGGATTTGCTATTTATAACACTAAAGTTTTTAAAGGTTTAAGATATTGTGGAAGAATATCTAAAATAGATTCTAATTTTTTTAAGAAAAAATTTATATCTAAAAGTATAAAATTTCTTAAAAAAAGAACCACTTTTATAGAAATTCAGAATAAACACTCAAAAGGTCCTGAAGTTTATTTTCCTTTAAATTCAGATAAAAATCAATGTTTTGTATTCAAGGAACAAAATAATGTTCAAAAAATTTTACCAGATGAAATTTGTGAACACATCTATTATCATCTCTGTGCTAAATTGAGAGGAGCTTCAATTGTAATATCAAAAAATAATATTTGTTATATATAAACTTAAATGCCTCGTAAAAGCTATAACTCAGATTCTGCCAGAGAATTAGCACAATCTTATAAAATTACATTATCTAAAATACCATCTACTAGATCAGATCTTAAAATAACTATTAAAAATGTTAAAGATTACATTAAAGCTACTGGTCTAACTAAGCCCAAGAAATCTGAGCCCAATAAAAAGACTGAAAAGAAAACCTCTCCAAAGAAAACCGAACCCAAGAAATTTCAACAAAAAGGTTTTCACGTTAAGCTAGTAATAGAACCGAGAGGAGCTGAAGTAATAGATTTATCTGGAGACAACAAGGCTCATAATTTAAATGAATTAGTAAAATTCTATCAGCCTTTTTTACCAACTGTAGGCTGGGCGACTAATTATTTTGAAAATGAAAAGGTGTCAAAGACAACTATAAAAGGTGTTGGTAGAATAGTTTTTGATTTCGATGTTTTAACACTAGACACTACTGAAGTTGACGAAGTAATTACATTGGCAACTAATTTAGATGATGACGGTAATTATCCTATACAGGTAATCGATGGTCGTATCGTTTCTACAGACGCTAGAAACTTATCACGAGATGACCCAGGTGTCACTCTTTTGAGAGAACACATTGTTTCAACGAAAATCACACCAATTTAAAATTGCAAAAAATTAATTAATATAAAAAAAAAGTTCATTAGTTATTAACTAGAATGTTTAGTTCATTTAACGAATGTAATAAATCAATTACACGAGAAGACATTAATAGAATTACTGGATTTAATTGTATTAATGTTTTATATTATCAGCAAGCCTTTGTACATAAAAGTGTTCTTCGATTTCTTGTAGATTCAGAAATAAAAGATTCTTATGAAAGATATGAATTTCTTGGAGATTCAGTTTTGAGCCTTGTAATTGCAAAATTTATAATAAATAAATATCCAGATAAAGAAGAAGGTTTTCTTACAAGAATTAGAACTAAATTAGTAAATGGAAAGACATTGGCTTATTTAGCAAAAAAAATAAATCTTCAAGAATTTTTAATAATAAGTCAAAATGTAGAAACTATAGGTGGAAGAAAAAACGATAGAATACTTGAAGATGTATTCGAAGCTTTTATTTGTTCTATACATAATGATCTTGGATTTAGATACGCAGAGTATTTTATACTAAATGTTATAAATAAGTATATAAATTTTTCTGAAATCGAAGAAGACACTAATTACAAAGATATTCTATTGAGATATTGTCAACAAAATATTCAAACAAATCCGACATATGAACTTATTTCCACGTCTGGACCTGCTCATAATAAAAATTTTACATCTGTGGTCTTAATAAACGGAATAAGATACAAACAAGGATCTGGCAAGAATAAAAAAATATCAGAACAGAATGCTTCAAAAGATACTCTTATTCACTTTGGTTTTAAATTTTAGATAGCTCCTGTACTTCCAAAACCACCCTGACCTCTAGAGGTCACATCATTGACGTCTCCTATTTGAAATCTCGGAAGTTTTCCATCAAATGATACTATTTGAAAATAACAAGATCCTTCTGAAAGAATTACCTCTTCATCTTTAAGATTATCTACTACAACCATAACACTACCGCGATAATTCTTATCAATAATACCTATAGAATTTGCAAGTCGAATAGGCGTCTTGCTAATGGAACTTCTGGGTACAAGCATATACCCTTGTGAAGGTCTTGCTTTAAACCCCAGATCAATCTTAAACGAAATTGCATTTGGAGGTACAATAACTGGCTTAATCATCGGAATGTCAAGACCAACGTCTTCGTTCTTTTTTGCATTATTGTAAGTTGGATGATTTTTCCAGATGTGATCTAGTTCTGGGTCAATAGTAATAAACATTCTTAAATGTAAATATATAATAACTTTAAGTAATTTAAAAGAGTAAAATATATACATTTAAGAATGTCTAAGGCAAAGAATATCATAATGAATGTTGATAAATTCAAGGCAATTGGAAATGGAGGATTTGTAAAACTAGTTGATTGTATGCCCAGAGTTGTTCCAAAAGAGGCTAAACATTTGTTGTGTGATCATGCAATTGTTCAAGCTGCACGAGTTTCTCTTAATCAAGGTCTAAAAACACCAGAAAAAGACACTGGTCTTATTAATTTTCTTGTAAAACATCGTCATACTAGTCCATTTGAAATGGTAAAATTTAAGTTTCACATCAAGGCTCCTATTTTTATTCAACGTCAGTGGATTCGTCATCGAACTGCTAATGTAAACGAGATTTCTGGTAGATATTCTGTTCTAGAAGATGAATACTATTTTCCACAGAAAATTTACGATCAGGGTAAGATGAATAAGCAAATGTCCGGTAATGAAATTAAAGATCAAGACACAAAACTACTCTATTATACTTATCTAAGTAATTGCAGAAGCCAATACGACATTTACAAGCAGCTAATTGATCGCGGTGTATCAAGAGAAATGGCGAGAATTGGTCTTCCTTTGAATATGTATACTGAGTTTTATTGGTGTATTGATCTTCACAATCTCATGAATTTTGTAAGACTTAGATCTGCTGATAATGCTCAATTTGAAATTAAAGAATACTCTGATGCTATTAAAAATATTGTAGCAGAATTGTGTCCAAATACAATGAAAGCATTTGAAAAATCACTTGTAGATACAGAAAAAATTAAAAATTCTTAAAAAGATATTATATAAAACACTTGCATTTTTTTTATTTTCTAATAGATCGTAAATAAGTTGTTGTTCAGCAGATTTTTTAGTATAACTTATTTTTGAATCATTTTCACAATAAGAAACAAACTCAAATTCAACATCCTTTTCGATATGATAAAAAAGTAATTTTAATTTTAACTTAATTCTTTCTAAGAACTTCTTTTGAAAAGAGTAGTAATCTTTTAAAATTTTTAAAAAAAGTTCTTTTTTCTGATTTAAAATTTCTATAGTATATTTCTTTTCATAAACTAATTGATTAATATTTACACCTTTGTTTACTCTTATAGAATCGTCTTCTATAGTATAATTAAACCTGTTTATAGTCTCCGATAAATGATTTATTATAATAGTAATATTATTATGAATACCCTGAATTTCTTCAAACGAATAGTATGTATATTCTAAGTCTGTAAAAGGTCTAAAATTTTTAACTTCTATTTGTTTTAAAAAATCAAATGAGTCAATATTTTGTAAAATATTTATTATTTTCATGTAAAATTTGTAATACTGGCCATATATTTTATAAAGAAACAATTTGTACAACCTAATGTAATTATTAACATCCTCATTTGTTATTTCTATTTGGAATAACATTTTATCAAGAGATGATAAAAACTCTTCCTTTTTAGCAGCTTCTTTTATGTATTCTTTATATATTGAACTTAGATTTTCACATTTATTTGTTATATCTTTAATTATTCTATCGATGTCATTTTTACAATCTTCGATGTATAAAAAATCTTCGTTGTTTGTCATCATTAATATTGTTATATAATATATTAAATGTGCGACGAAAAATCTGAAATTACAAAAGATGGAATTTTATGGGAAAATCATCACGAAGGTATATTTATAGACTGGGCAGACAAAGCTGCGTGTTATAAATGGTTACACGAAAGATCACATTTAAAATATCATAAAAAAAGAAATTTTTACACAATACCAGTTATTATACTTTCAACTCTTACAGGTACTGCAAATTTTGCTTTAGAAAGAATTCCTAAAGAGTATCAATCTACGACTACTCTTGTAATAGGTAGTTTAAACATTATAGCAGGTGTTATAACAACTATTTCTCAATTTTTAAAATTAAATGAATTAACAGAATCTTATAGAGTATCAGCTATTTCTTGGGATAAATTTCATCGTGGTGTAAGACTTGAATTAATTAAAGCTCCCGAAGAAAGAGTAGATGTGTCCTATTTTATGAAAATTAATAGGGATGAATTTGATAGACTTATGGAAACTTGTCCTAGTGTAGATAAAGATGTACTAGAATCTTTTAAGAAGTCTTTAACATCTGGAAAAGATAAAAAAGAAATTGACAGAAAACTTAAAATTTTTAATAAGCTTACAAAACCGGAAATATTTAATGAAATACAACCTTTAGAAGAAGTCATATTTAGAAGAAAAGAAATAGATAATATAAGCTCTGAAGAAATTAATAAATTAAGATCACTTACGAATGAAAGAGAAAAATATCAAGATAATCTAAATAAAGTTAAATCATTTGTATACAATTTTGACTCTAAATATTCTAGAAGACCATCTATTCAAGAAATAACTTCAAATGTATCAGATATTAATCATTCAGATTTAAATGTAATAGTAAATGATCTTAAAAAAACAAATCAATTGTAAATATTGCTAAATTTAAAAGTGTTTAAAAATAAATTGTACTATTAATTATATGACTGATCTCAGAAAAGAAAAATTACTCGACTGTTTAAGAAAACTATCACTTCGTTCTGGGTTTGATTCTCTGGAAAACTTTGTAAAATACAAAGAAAGAATGTGTTCTAAAGAATATACAGCTGTATATCCAGAAATACAAATAATAAGCACATCAGATGACAAGACTTATATAGATAATTTAAAAGTTATGACCGCGCAAAATCTATACGATGCAAAGACCGGTTCTATGGTAAAATTTAATGATAAGATGTCACAGCAGTTAAAAATTTCTGAACCACCTATAAATTGGTGGGCATCAGAAAAATGGGACGGCATTAGAGCGCTTTGGGACGGAGAAAAAATGATATCAAGAGGGTCTGGAGTAGGAAAACCAAAAGTCTATACTTACATTCCAGAATGGTTTAAAAGAAGTCTTCCTCCAAGTATTCCTCTAGACGGTGAAATATGGATTGGAAGAGGTCTTTTTCAAAAAACAAGTAGACTTTCTACACTAAAACCAGGTAAAAGTTATTCACAAGAACAAATTGATAATATCTGGACCGGTTTAGAAGATCCTCCTGTTATATTTAAAGTGTTTGATATTCCAAATGATTCACGACATTTTGAAGAAAGAATGAAATTACTACAGACAATAGTAAAAGATCAGAAAGATTGTTGGAAAAAAATAGAATATCCAGGTAAGAAAATGTTTCCGATACAATTTACCGAACAAGTAAAAATTAAATCAATGGAACAACTTGTTAGTCTATATAAAAAATTGACTTCCGAGGGAGCCGAAGGTATAATGTTAAGAGCTCCTGGTTCTCCATACGAAACAAAAAGAAGTAAGTACATGTTAAAGTACAAAATCAAAGAAGACGCCGAATGTATAGTACGAGATTATACACTAGGCGAAGGAAGACTTAAGGGTCTTCTCGGTTCTCTCAAATGTGAAATTATACAAGACTCAAAGGCTTCTGGAATTTTTACACAAATAGGCACCGGTTTTACAGATTCTCAAAGAACTAACTATAATAAAAAGGATTCACCAGAGTACATCCCATTAGGAAGTATAGTGTCATTTTCTTACATGGAAATGACAGATGACGGAGTTCCAAGACATCCTGTATATCGCGGCATCAGAGATGACATTGAAGCTCCAAAGCAGAAAGTTTTTGTAGCCCAGGTAAAACAAATTCTCGCTAAGATTATGAATAAAATAGTAATAGAAAAAGGACAAAACTGGAGTTTTAAAGTTAAATTTTATAAACAAGCTTTAGAAATTTTAAAAGACGATTCTGAACTTATAACAATGGAAGATTACATAAAAGAACTTAGAAAAGGAGGAATGTTACTCAAAGATGAAGAATCTTTTAAAGCTAAAAACGGTACATGGAAGAGTACAATTCTACAGAAGATAGACGCTATTTTAAAAACTGGTACGGTAGATGATCTACCAGTAGAATTAGAATCTATAGCTATAGAAAACTTTTCGCGAATACCGGGTATAGGTCCAAGTGGAGCGGCTAAATTATACAAAGATCACAATATTTCTACTATACAAGAGCTTAGACATTTATATTCTAGAAATAAGAAAGTATTAAACGACAAACAAGCTATAGGTCTTATACATTACGAAGATCTTCAAAAAAGAATTCCAAGATCTGAAATGAATCTATGGAATGAAATTCTTATTGATACTTTTAAAATGACTACGCAAAATGGGACTATACAATTAGCCGGATCTTATAGAAGAGAAAAAGCAGACTCTGGAGACATTGATGTACTCATAAGTACTCCCGAATATGATCCAACATTGATGGACTCTTATTACAATAATCTAATAAAAGAAGAAATAATAACAAAACAAAATACAATTTCAAAGGGTAATATTAAAATAATGACAATTGGAAAGATAGATGAACGCTATCGACACATCGACATCTTTTACTATACAAAGGAGGTTTATCCATTTGCACTTTTATTTACAACTGGGTCTAAAGAACATAATGTAAATATGAGAGCGCATGCTCTTAAAAGAGGATACTCATTATCAGAAAGAAACTTGACACATGGTACTGCATCTGGTAGACCAGTTTCAAAAGAAGAATATCTAGAAAAAATACAAAAGGAATACCCAGAAACAGAAGAAGACATCTTTAAATTTCTAGATTATAAATACGTTTTGCCAAAAAATAGATAATATAAATATAATATAATGTAATAAATGGATTGTTATTATTACAAAACTATAAATGAAACCAATTATCCTATATTAAACAATGTAGATTTAACATTAGTATTAATGATGGAAAATTCTACTAGATTTAAGAAAGACTCTTTTCTATTATCTCTTTCCAAAAAAACAATTATCCAATATAACAAGGGTTACAAAAAGTGTAATAAAAAATACATTACTAAATCAAGTGAAGACATAAACCATGCTTACTACACTGCACTTATATATTCTAAAAGTTTTAATAATGTATTAATAATAGAAGAAGATGCAGAAATTTTAAATACTGATCCAAAGCATTATAAACTAATAGACGAATACCTTAGTGGTACATTTAATGTACTTTCATTTGGGACAAACGGGGTTTTTAAAAGTATAGATAAAAATTTTTATAAAGTAGACACTCCTCATGGAGCACAAGCTCAGATTTTTTCTAAAGACTTCAGAGATAGTCTCATATTGAAAATTGAAAATAACAATTTTAAGGGAGAAATAGATGCTGATTATCTTAATAATTATGTAGTAACAGTTTACAATTTTCCACTTATTGTTCAAAAGTTTCCAGATACTGAAAACTTTAATAACTGGTCCGGAAATAAATTTTTAAATAAATTAGGTATCAAGACTTTAGCTCTTGATACGTCATTAAATGGTTGGTACATTATACATCTAATTTCTAAATTCAGAGGTATAGGAAAGATATTAGCTGTGTTTATAATATTTCTTGTATGTTTTATTAAATTACAGAATTTTATCAATATTAAAATATAATCTTATACTAAATATATCATGGAATTATTGAGAGATCCTAAAATAGAAGAAAAGTTCCATAATTTAGTTAGAAAATTTCTAACTAAGAATGATAACTATGATGTTTCAAAGTTCATCGGTGGTCTACCAGTGACTTTAGAACGCAAAGATATATTTGATCTTCTTCTTAAAAATTCCAGAGGCAATTATAAATACACTGTCACACAAAAAGTAGATGGAACGAGAATGCTAATGTACATAGGCCTTGATATGGGAAATAAAGATAGGGTTGTATGTTTTATAGATAGAAATATGAAAATGTATACTTTAAGAGATTCTTCACGTTCTATTTTGCCTTACGTTAATTCTAGAGAAATGTTGATCGACGGTGAATTAGTATTTTTTGACTCAGAGGGAAATAGTTATAAAGATCTAGAATCTTCTCGAGTAAAAGGTGTTTCTTTTATGGCTTTTGACATGTTATTTGGTCCAGAAAATATAGATATAAACCAAGGTGGTACTAAATTGATTGGACAAGAATTTTCAATGATGGTTCCAGAAGATGGTATTCTTAGAAGTTACGACTGGAAATATATATCTCGTTATGACATTCTATATAAACTCATAGTTCCTTCTAAATTCAATAAAGAAGAACCTATTCTAACAGAGGCCTTCAAAGATACTAACTGGTTTAATATCGAATTAAAACCTATATACTTTCTAGATGCTATAAAAGATAGAGTAGTTTTATATAATAGTACAAAGTCTGGATACCTACAAACTTTGTTATCTAAACAGCGCAAGGAATTTTATGGAATGTTAATGAATAAATACAATAAAAATGTTAACGTCTTCACCAAGAAAGCTCTGGAACTTGATGGTTTAATATTTACAGCAGAAGACACTCTTTATACAATTGGCTCTTGGAATAAATTACTTTCAATTCAGTTCAAATGGAAACCAGTTGAACAACAAACAGTAGATCTTTTAATTAAAAAATCTAGACCAAGTGACACTACAGGACAATTATTTATAGCTAAAAAAGGTAAAATAGAGCCTTTTCAAGTTAATTATAGAACAGTTCTTGCTAGTGTTCCAGAAAGCGTTTCTAACAATTCTATTGGAGAATTTTCTATAGATTCATCGGGGAATTTTGTTTTTAAAGAAATTAGACAAGATAAAAAGACTCCAAATTCTCTTAAAACTGTATTAAATGTTATTAATAGTTTTAAAAATCCAGTGAATATCAATGAATTACATTACTTTTTACATCTTCCTTCTTTGGGTAAGAAGGATCTAGAAAAAATTCTAAAGTATTCTTCGAAAACTAAGCTTTTACAGTGTGTAACTTATTATAAGGGGATTTCTTCACTCAAACAAGAGGATGCAGACGTTATTCAAGAAATGATAAAAACCAGTTCTGTATCTAAAGAATTAGAATTAGAACTTCGTCTTGGTAAATTAGATAAATTTTTTAATCCTAGATTATTCAAAGATAGATTTGATAGTTTATTGTCAAAAGTTGAACAATTTAAATTTAAAAAGAATGTAGACAAATTTGTAGACGTATACTCAGACAAGGTGAGAACCAGATACTTATTCTCAGAAGACTTTAAAAGATACGTATTTTTTGAATCTATTGTTAAAAATAGAATTAAAAACTTGGATTTAAAAACTGATTCTTTTCTTGGAAATGATATAAGAGTAGCTCTTTCATCTGAAATAAATGTAAAAGAATACATTGAGACAGGGGACGCATACTCGAAAAATAGAATCAGTTTTACAGAACCAAATGATTTATTCAGAATAGATTTCACGATTATAAAAGAAGGTTCTTTTGAAAGTAGATCTTTTCAAGAAAAAGATAAAGCTATTATTACATATCAAATAGAGGTAGAAATACTATCTGAAAAAGTAGTTCCAGAAAATTTATTTAAGTTTTTAGCTGGGTTTCTCTAGGTTTACTCAATGCACATACTCTATGTGCAACTAAAGAAAATCTACTGATTTCATCACACACTACATAACTAGATCTAGTCATAAAGTAAAAATCCTTTAATAGTTCAAGATTTTTACTTTCTTTTGACTCTTCTCTTTCTAAATGGAGCCCTACATTTCCAGATGTACGAACATTATTAGTTTCTAATATATTATACTTTTTATCTATTTTTTCCATAAATAATTCATAAAGAATAGTAGAATCTGTTAAAAGTAATAAATTTTGAGTACCTTTGGGTATTTTTAAAATTAATTTATCTATGTATTCGTCTTTATTGTGAGAATAATTTGTCAAATCTGGTCTATATTTTTCAGTATATTTACTCCTATCGCTACCTCGTAAATGTATAGAAATGTATTTATTATTCATCAAAAAATTATAATTTGGATCTTTTTTAATAAAATCCATTACATTATTTTTATAAACTAAGTTTGGTATAGAAATTATACCCATGTTATTTCTTTTATCAAGATCTGTAGTAACTATTATATCAATATCAAGATCTTTGCGTTTATCAGATATAACTTCTCTAAATAATTGAGCTATATCAGCAAATCTATATTGTACATCATTTTCATTAGATCTTTTTAACATTATATCTTCAAAAAATGTAGGAATAACTGACATTTTGGTACCATTAAGTTTATTCTTTATAAAAATCTTTTTAAAATCATCTATAGTCATGTAATTTACATTTTTAAGATAAAAATAATAATCAAAACCTTTATTTGTCTCGTTGCCGCACCAAACGTGATCAGACCAGTCTATAACCATGTATCTTTGAGTTTTAACAGCATACTTAAAACAAGCTAAAAGGTGCTCTATACGATCTCCAAAACCAGAATAACTTTTTATAATCAAAAATTTCATTAATACTTAAAGTTTAAATTAAGTTTTTAAATCAATTAATTTATAAGTCTTTCTCCGTTAAATTTTAGAGTTTCATTTGGTAAATACCATTCTTCTGGGTCATCAAAAAAATCTTTTTTGATTGGTGAAAACTTAAAGGATAATATTTGAATAGTATCAGAATAAGACCTTAGTTTTTCTGTCTTATAAAGAAACGAAACTTTTCTTGTTGGAACTATATTACCGTCAGTGTCTATATTGATTCTTAAACGATAGTATTCACCTATTATTACATCATCCGGGACGTCTCTTTTGTTAAATGCTACTTCATTAAAAAATGATACCCCTGTATTTTCTGGAAAAGATCTTGAATCATAACCAAATTTAATAGTTTGCCTATTTTTAGATAAAACTTGAAGTGTTATTTCATTTTCGAATATATCTGGATCTCCCCATGAAATTACATTGCAACAGTTCTTTTGTATAAATACCAGTTTATTTGGTTCTTGCATTATTTCATGGGATCCAGAAATTAGATCAGTGTAAAAATCAGGAATTGTTATTATTTCATCTACTATTTTATTTAATAAGTCATTCTGAACATCAATTAAAAGTGTGTATCTTTCGTTGAAACTCCGAGACTTTAAAGAACCTTCTAAATAAATCAAGTCCATTACAATGTATTCTTTCTTGAATTCTATGTTATTAAATCTAAGATATCCAAATAAAACTATAGTTTCATCAAATTTTTCTGAAATGTCTGAATCTATGTAATTATAATTTGAACTTATGTAAAAGTTTCCTCTTGGAGACAAAACTAGATAAAAGGAAAACGAATCTGTAGGCGCTCTATATAAAACGTATTCTTCGCTTTTTAAGTCTTGTATAGTATAATAAGTCAAATAATTCTTTTTTGTTTCTCCTACTAAACTTATAAAATAAGAATAATTTTCTTCAGAGAATGTTTCATTAAAATCAGAATTTGAATTTTTAATTACTTTGCCGTCTTTATCGATGGTGTCATTGTTTTTATTTAAATTTTTAATTATACAAGACATCAAGTCTTCTCTTTTAAAATCTTTAAGACCTGGAAAAACTCTAGATTCTCTTTTAAAATCTGTACCTTTAATTTTCACATTTGACCCATCTTGTAATCTAACTAAGTATTCATTTGATTTTTTACTTAATTTTTTAATAATAGTAACATCCTCTAGTTTTCCATTAATGTATACTTCTGTAGACGCTCCTTCTGAATTACTTCCTGGTCCTATTATACCAGAACCTAGATCTTCGCCATTTATAATATTAAATTTTTCACCGTCGGTTCTATTTAATGGAAATCCGTTTAAAAGATATCTTTTCATTTTTTCTACTGAGTCTTTAGTTTTTGCTTCACAACAAGGATACCAAAGTCCGTCAGAGTCTTGTACTCCCTCTGGTTTGAGATATTGATAATTTGGATCTGGGCATTTACCAGACCATGTATATGGATCTGGTCTCATACCTTCTTTATAAGTTACTCCATCTACTTCGCGTGTTCTCGTAAGTCTGCATATTTTTCCACTTGGAGCGTAGCCTGTTAAAGTATTAAACTCTAATTTTAATTTACCAGGAACATTACCGAGACTCTTTTTTACGAGTATAGAACTCTGTTTTTCAAATAAATCATTAAATACAGAAACAAAATTTGAAAAATAAGTATCGTTTATTGGGGTAAATGCACTCCCGCAAAGACCCTTTAACATTTGTTTACTACTGCATTTAGAAAGTGTCATTATTACAGTTCCATATTTATTAAAAATAGATGTAAGCTTTATTCCTGGAACTGGTACAGATACAGCTTTAATGTATTCTTTTGTCATAACTTCGTTTCTTGTTAGTCTCCCTAATGAATACTCCCATTCAATTATTTTAACCCCGTTAACATTAATAATAGTTTCTCCACTTGGAGTTCTTTCTATATTTGTAAAAGAGCTTTCTATAACATTTCCGCCTGTGTCAAAAGGACTTATAATGTTGTCTAATTCTTCAAAATTTATTTCAGTGTCTTTTTTAATTGCATCTATTTTAAATTGACCGGTAACAGAATGAACATATGAAAATTGTTTCAAGAATTCATACTTGTCTAAATCTAGACCACTTGCAATTCTAAACTCGTCTACATTTGTAGCGTCTGTATTATTTATTCTTTCCATTAATTGTGTTATAATATTATTTAAAGACTCTGCAGCCAAAGGTACGTTTATCATATTTATCAGACCGTTTTTACTAATTCTTATGGATGTCTTCTGTCCATTTTTTTCATATGAAATGATTATATTATTTAAAAATTGGGTAGTGCTAGTTTTAGCAGCTAGTTTTTGAGGTCCTCTTTTTTTATATATACCTAGAAATGAAACATTCGTTAAAACATCTTTATTTTCTTGCATGTTAATTTTACCATCTTCGACTTGTATCTCATCTGGGTTTAACAAAATTTCATTAAGGTCGTCTTGTGTTAAAGAACTTTCCTCAAATTTAGTCTTGAAATTAAGATAATCTCCTTTATAATTTCTATCTTTTAGAATGTAATCATTAATTCCAGAAATTGTTAAATTTAAAGAATTTTGCTCTGGAAAATCACACGTTTCAGAATGATCTCTTGGACCTTCATTGCCACAAAAGGTACAATAAAATCCAGTTTCTATAGGACCTACGGGTGGTCGGTTGTAATTATCATTTATAGTTTCAGTGCCAAATGTTTTCTTTTGATAAAGACTAAGTTTATAAAAACCTTCTTCTCCCTCGTCTAATAAAAAATTCTCTTTTAATTTATCTAGGTCAAATATTTCACGAGATTCATCAAATTTATTGATGAACATATTGATTGAATTAATGCTGACCATTTATTATTTATATAATAAAATAATATAAAAAAATATATCAAGCATTAATATAGCGTAATGTCATCAAAAGAAGTGACTAAGTTCAATAGTTTACTTGAAGAATTACTTGATAAAATGATAGCAAAATTTCAAAATTATAAACTGATGTCTTATAGAAGATTTTTTATACTAATGAAGACTATGAAGCCAAAAACACCCGTAAATTTATTTATGTCTGGTTGTGTTAATTATAAAGATCAAATAAAAACAAGAGATGAAGCCTTTTTTCTCACAAGTTCCGAGATTCAAGAAAAAAGTAAATACTTCGGAAATTTTACGGAAGATTGTGGTCTTTCTTCTTACTGGTCTGAACTTAGCGATTCAACTAAAAATGCAATTTGGGAATACATTCAAACCCTTTTTGTCTTAGGAGAAATAATAATTAACAAAGATAAGAATATGTTTGAAAAATATAATAAGTTTTATCTCTCAGATTTTAAAGATGACATAGTAAATATTAATAATTCAGATGTTTTATTGAAAAAATTAAATTCTTGATTAATAATTAAATGACAACATATTGGATAAGTAATACTTGTGCTCTTACTAATTCTGTAAATATTTTTCCATTTGGAAATGACATAAACGAAAATTTTAATGCTCTTGCTAGACTTATAATCTTTGCTACTATAATGGCTTTAGTTATATTAGATGATTACAATCCAGATAATATCTTGTTATTTGGTAGTTCGGCTCTCGCATTATCAGTTATTATATACTTTTTAGTTAATAGAATATTTGTAAATCTTTCACGTGAAGAAATGGTTTATCATATACCAAGAATTATAGAACCAAATTATGATAATCAAAAAGGTGTAAATACTTATAAAAATATAAGCGCTACTAAAAAAGAACATGGATTAAAGAATGCAGACTATACAAGTTTTTATAAAATTACACAAAGTAAATTTTAAAAATAAAATATTAAGTTTAGTATAAATAAATGCCAGCTGGTGTAGAATTGGATAAAAATGGTGTTGATATTTCAGATGTAC
>Ga0222715_10001745_pt1 | contig 20564 bp, 15 predicted proteins | sample C33_9DmetaG_FD_165056 | JGI IMG/M metagenome (GOLD analysis project Ga0222715, IMG submission 165056) | Estuarine water microbial communities from San Francisco Bay, California, United States - C33_9D | ecosystem: Environmental > Aquatic > Marine > Unclassified | place: USA: California... | reverse complement strand
GACGACGACGACGAGGGACGACGACCGTGAAAAATATGTATACCGTGCGATCGTCATCACTAGCGTAGCGTAGGGGGTGTGAAAGCTCTCTCTCTGTGTGTGATGTAACTTTTCTTTTACCTTGCAGATAGAGGGTTTAGGTGCATAGTATATATGAGTGCGTGATGTGATGATGCATGTCTCCCCCGCGAGCCAAGGAAGGCGGTGGTGGACCCGCGCGTGCGTCGTTAGTCCACGTGCGTCAAACACCACCAGGGCGCGCGAGGCTTGAGAGGCTTGAGAGGCGACGACGACGCGCGACGACGCGCGACGACGCGCGACGGTTCGACGCGCGCATACGTGCATACGTGCATACGTGATTGACGCACGCACACGACGGACGGACGGACGGACGGACGCGAATTCACAAGTAATCCACATCCACGGGTGATTGCGCGTCATCGTGCCGCTGCGTCGTCGTCGTCATCGCTGCGGTGTACACGACGACCGGAGACGCGCGTGGTGAACGACTGAACGACGACGACGACCGGAGACGCGCGTGGTGTGATCAATCGGTGCGTGTTGGATTGTGTATAAAAGGAGATGTACGGAGGCGGAGCGCCGCCCGGGCGCGCGACGGCGGGCGGAGGGGAACCGCGCGGCGCGGCGCCGGGACAGCCGACGATGGTGCCGCAACCGCATCAGTATTATCAGCAACCACCGCCGGGGGAGCAGCAGCAATATCAGCAGCAACAGATGCCACCACAGGGGTACGCGTATGGTGGCGCACCGCCGCCGCAGGGTGGCGCGCAGGGGCGGTACCCGCAACCGCCCGGAGCGGGATACGCGCCGGGACCGGCGCCGTCGCAGGCGCCTCCTATGGGTTCGCCAGTACCGCCGACGCATAGCGCGGCGCCACTTGTTGGTGGTGGAGGGCGACAGTATCCGCAACCGGCGATGCCGGTGATGGGGATGGGTGGAGGCGCCGCGGGCGCGGGCGTCGTGCCTCCGCAACACGCGTATCCTCAACAGCCGCAGCAGTACGCGCCGCAACAGCAGCAACAGCCGCAGCGTCCGACGGGGGCGGCGTCGAGAATCGATCCGGCACAAATACCGCGACCGATTCACTCGTCGCATGAAGAGAAGGTGCATTATAATACGAGAAGTGAGACGGATCAAGCGACGCATCCGCCGTCGTCGACGCTGGAGTACGTCGGGTGCGATTTGGGAAGCGCCAATCCAAGATATATGCGAAGTACGATAAGCAGCGTACCAAATACTGGTGACTTGCTCACGACGAGTGGTATGCCGCTGAGCATCATGGTGCGACCGATGGCGTTACCTCATCCCGAGGAGGCTCCAATTCCGTTGGTGGATAATGGTTCGATTGGACCCGTGCGATGCGGACGCTGCAAGGCGTACATGAATCCATTCATGCGATTTCTGGATCACCTTCGGTTTCAATGCAACTTTTGCTCGTTTGTCACGGAAGTGCCGCAGGAATACATGTGTAATATTGGGCAAGATGGACGCCGAACGGACTGGACCGAGCGTTCAGAGTTGTGCCGTGGAAGCGTAGAGTACGTCGCTCCAGCCGAGTACATGGTTCGCCCACCAATGTCACCGTCCTACTTATTTTTGATCGATGTCACCGCGCACGCCATTCAAAGTGGCGTCACTACGAGTGCATGTGAAGTCATCGCGCGCACGCTAGACTCCATTCCGGGGCAAGAACACGTCACAGTTGGCATTGCCACCGTGGACAGCGCGATTCACTTTTATCACATCAAGGATGGAGCGGACAAACCTTCAATGCTCATCGTACCAGACGTAGACGATTCGTATGCTCCACTTCAGAGTGGTCTCGTTGTGTCTCTTGCAAAGAATCGCGAGACAATTGAGCATTTGCTGAAGACTATTCCTGAGACGTTTGCGTCGGCGACGCCCGGAGCGAACGCGTCCACCGCGGCAATCAAGGCTGGAATCGAATGTTTAAAAGCGACGGGTGGGAAGATTATGGCATTCATGGCTAGTATCCCAGATACTGGACTGGGCAAACTCGAGCCACGCACAGGCACTTCCGGACAACGCACAGGGAACATTGAAAAAGAGCCCCTGAAGTGCATGGCGCCCGCCGAGCGAAGTTACAACGTCATGGCGACGCACGCAGCCGAGTTCCAAGTAGCTATAGATCTGTTTTTGTGCGTGTCGTCTACGGTTGACGTGGCCACGCTTGGAATTTTACCGCGTCTCACTGGTGGGTCGATATACCGTTATCCTGGGTTCAACGTGCAGCAAGACTTTGCGCAGTTGCACAACGACTTGCGTTGGAACTTCGTCCGACCGCAAGCCATGGAGGCAGTCATGCGCGTCCGTGCGAGCGCTGGCTTGGGCATACAAGAGTATAATGGATATTTCTGTAAGCGTACGCTGACGGATATCGATTTGCCGGTATTGGATAGTGATAAGACGATAGCCGTGACGTTACGTTACGAGGACAAACTCCCGGATGGCAAAGAAGCGTACGTGCAGTGCGCGCTATTGTACACAACGATGAACAAGGAAAGACGGATTCGTGTTCATACGATCGCACTTCCGATAACATCTGTCCTTGGAGCACTATTTCGCGGCGCTGATTTGGACTCACAAACGTGTTGGTCCGTCCGAAAGGCGGCGAATACGTTGCTCGCGGGTAACGGTACGCTCACTGCGGCAAAGGATGCATCGTTGCAGCAGTGCATCTCAACGTTGTATGCATACAGGAGATTCTGCGCTAGCAACAACAGCAGCGGTCAATTGATTTTACCTGAAGGGCTGAAAGTTTTGCCGCTTTACACTCTCGGTTTACACAAGTCAGTGGGGATTCGATCCGACGCAATGCCAGACGACAGAGCAACGTGGCTGTACCGAGCGTTGTGCGCCCCACCAGAGTTAACGACACCTGCCATATATCCGAGATTATTTGCAGTGCACGACTTGCCTCAAGATGTAACGTTCCCCCCATTACCAACGCCTTTGTGGCTAAGTTCCGAAAAACTCAACCAAGAAGGGGCGTATTTATTGGAAGATGGATGTGAAATTTTGCTTTGGCTGGGCCGACAACTCCCCGTCGCAACGTTGCGAGACATGTTCGGCACTGAGAACGTGGATGACATCGTCTCCACGCGCGCAATGGTTCCAGTTCTCGACAATCCCACGAGTAAGGCTTTGAATGACTTTATAAACGCAATTCGAAAGCAGCGTGGAGCTTTCATGCGTACTCGAATTCTCAAGCGGGGCGACTCCCTCGAGGCGTTGTTTTACAACCGTCTCATGGAAGATCGCTCACCTGCGGGGATGTCATACGTCGAATATCTCTGTCACGTCCATCGCTTGATTCAAAACAAGTCGAATTAGTAATTGAGCATTAGTAGGTCATCACATTGTAATAGCACAAGAATAGCGCTGAGACGACAAAACACAAACGCAGCAGTCCAAGTTAACCGCCACGCAAGCGTTCGACCAGACACGGCATTCACTGGCGCGTGAGGTGCGCGCGACCATGAAAATAGCCATCGAGGGATGTTGTCATGGCGAATTAGACGCCATCTATGCTTCGATTCAACACCTCGAGCGCGTCGAGGGCGTCAAGGTTGATCTGTTGATTTGTTGCGGGGATTTCCAAGCCGTGCGAAACCTGGACGACTTGGAGTGTATGTCCGTGCCTGACAAGTATAAAGAGCTTGGAACGTTTTACAAGTACTATTCTGGTGAAGTACTAGCGCCCATACCGACGTTATTCATAGGAGGTAATCATGAGGCGGCGAATTACCTTTGGGAGCTGTACTACGGTGGGTACGTCGCGCCCAACATTTTCTACATTGGTCATTCGGGAGTCGTGAGATTCGGCGATTTGCGCATCGGAGGGTTGTCTGGGATTTTCAAATATCACGATTACAAGAAAGGCCACCATGAGCGACCGCCGTACGCGGGACACGCGGTGAAGACGGCGTACCACGTTCGGGAGTTTGACGTCTTCAAGCTGAAACAAGTCAAGGAAGAGTTGGATGTTTTCCTCTCGCATGACTGGCCTCGAGGGATCGCGCAGTTTGGAAATAAGCAAGAATTATTCCGTAAAAAGAAGTTCTTGAAAGAAGAGATCGAGTCGAACACTTTAGGCTCTCCACCAGCTGAGGAATTGCTCAAGTTGTTAAAGCCACGATATTGGTTTTCGGCACACTTGCACGTCAAATATGCGGCTGTAGTTGAGCATGAAAGCAACAAATCCACCAAATTTTTAGCGCTTGACAAGTGTTTACCGCGACGAGACTTCTTACAGGTGATTGATGTACCGGATAAGAGTCCAGAAGGTGGTTTCACCTTCGATGAAGAGTGGTTGGCGATTTTGAAGGCCAATCACGAGTTTCACTCGGTTACTCAGCGACCTGCGCAATTACCAGCGTATGGGAATCACGAGGCGGTCGACATTGAACCGCACAGAAAATGGGTTACAGAACGTCTTGAAGCCATGGGAGTCGGTTCGAGACAGCCTCCTGCGTTTGTTGCCACGAGAGTTGCGCACAACCCAGCGACGGAAACGCGCCGCCGCGGGAGAGCTCCAAACGATGTTGATAATAATCCGCAAACTCAGGCGTTGATGGATTTGTTGGAGCTCGACATGAAGTTAACGATACCAGTTGAAGGAAATCCGCAGCGAACGGGGCCTTTCGGTGCGTCGTTACCGCCGCACGTACGACCTCCTCCTCCACCTCCGACGCGAAACGTACTCGTCGCAGATGATAATGAGATTGAATTGTAAGTAGCTTTTAGACAGTCTGTTTAGAATATATGTTGTACTTTTTATCGTAGTGTGATTAAATATGCTAACAACTATTTAACGCTCATCGTCATCGTCGCCAATATCCGGTGGTCTAGCGCGAACAGCGGGAACGTTCATCAGTTCCTTGCTTGCTTCGAGTTCATCCTTCATCATCGCCTTCTTTGCAAGCTCGTAGCCACTAAAATTCATCGCGCCGAGTGGTGCAATCCACGCCATTCTAGGAATTGCCCCCTTCATGAGCGCTAAAGCACCCTCAGTCTTGACCACGTGCGCCATGGAAACCCAAAGTGATTGACCGTACGGCACTGACCCAGTCATCGTTCTCGTCTTCATCACGTCAAACGGGTTCACCATGACGGATCCCAAAGCACCCGCGCACGCACCGACCATGATAATTTGATAATTCTCAAGTTCGCGACCTCCATTTATGGCAACTGCGCCTTTCTTGAGATTTTGATAAATCATAAGACCCGTGACGTAGAAGGGAATCTCACGTGTGAGCGTGGCGGCAGTGCCGGCAAACAAAGCTCGTGGGGTATCCGCTGTGATTCCCTTGAAGGCTAAGATTACGTTTGAATATTGATCCGTCTGCAAACGTTGCTTCAAAACTTCGCAAGGAATACGCACGCATGTGCCCAACAGGGTACCTACGCCAGAACCCACGCCTTGGATGGCTGTTTCAGTTACAAATGGGAGCGCCACCGCCGGGGCAAGCACCTTGCACACGACTTCAAACGTCGCCGTACGTAAACCATGACCAGCAAACGACCCAGTAACGGCAGGAATAATACCTTGGTACATTTTACGAGGGCCTAACTTTGGCACGCTCTTGATCAAATCTAAGAGACTTGGACCTTTACCCACAGCGGCTTGTAGTCTTGTCTTGAGAGTATCCAGCGGGTGCATCATGCTCGTCGTCGTGGCGGATGCTAAACCACCCGCGAGTGCCGCCTTACAGGCCAGTTTAAAGTTTCCAGACTTTTGAGGCGGGCTAAATTGCACAATAGTTGCCGCTTCATACCACAAACGAGATGGATCTGTCGCATTCGCCACCTCAGGCGGAAGGAGCATTAAAAAGTTACGAAACTGACCATACGTCACGTAGCCTTGTCTTGAATATTCTGCGCTTCCTCGCAAATGCTTCAACATGGCCGCCGCGTTTTCATCCGTGGCAGCCAAACCTAAGCGCCCGAGCGCACCTTTCACGTCTGACATTTTCAGCATACCGCTTCGAGACATCGTCATCGAATTGTACGTGCGTAGCATCGTCGACTCGCGTTCATTCATGACGCTCTTAAAGTCATCCCACGTGATCGTCCTCGCGAAAATTTTATTCCCCTTGGCCTTATCCATGAACGCCTTTGCGTACGTTGGTGGTAAATTGCGCTTTTTCATCGCAACTTTCAAGTCCTCCAACGTGAGTTTCTCTTTCCCCGAGCGATCCACTTCTTCAAAAAACTTTCTACCTGAGGTGGTTGGAAAAAGACGCGGGTTAGCAAAGGCGCCTCGCGCATTCGACACACTTTCAAGACGTCGATCGCGCACGATGAAGCGCACAGAATCGACACGCACGACGTACCTTCTTCCTCGGTATAACTAAAGAAATCCGCCACACTCGATAACCGCTTCCTATCCGGATGATACTGCGCCAACGTTTGCTCCTCCCTAATGTCGTCAATCAAATTCTTCAAATCCTCCACTTTTGGAACTTTAATATCCTTCAACACCGCGCTCGTGCGCTCTCTCGCGCGTTCGAGTTGCTCCTTAATGCTCGCACTATCAATCTTCGTCGCATCGAGTTTGGCTAGGAACCTCCCCACGCGCTTGCGCGCGTCCTCGCCTCGTAGGGTGAACCCATCGCGCCCACCGCCCCGTCGCCAGCCTCCCTCGCCCTCGCCCTCGGTGCGCGTGACGACGTCGGCGATCACGGCGGCGCTGACGCGTGCCATCTTCACCTCGCTCTTCCCTCCGTCGTCCTCGCGCGCTTGGCATCGCTCGGGCGGTGGTGCGCGCAGTTTCGGCCGGCGCAACATCGTGCCGTGCAGTGCCGCGAGTCCACGCGCACAGGGGCGCTGACGGGGGCGGACCGAAGTCGTCCGCCAGCGCACTGGGGCAACGCGAATCGACGTTTGGTCAAACCGCGACGGGGAGAGGGGCGCGCGACGCGGACGAGGACATGGGCGACGGAGGCGCGCGAACGATCGCGGGGAAATCATCACGCAACGCCGCATCGACGACGACGGGGACGACGACGACGACGACGACGACGACGACGCAGTCGAGACGCGCGCCAGGTGGTCGTGGTGCGACTATTAAAAAGCCAAGAGCCAAGACCAAGGCGAAGAAGAAGACGTCACCGCCGTCGCCGGGTGATGCGCAGGCAACGGCAGAGGGAGAAGAACAGTCGAGCGTGACGCATGATGGCGAAGTCATCGACAGTGAAGAGCAAACTGCGCTCGATGCAGATGATGAAGATCATCAAGGACAAAGAGGCGGCGCAAAGACGTACGAGCGCTGGGTGGATGACGGCGCCAGCGTGAGTGAAATCGCGCGCTTGGCAGAGTTGCGACGAAAATACGACGATGATTCAGATAACAACTTAAAAGTGCAACAATCAGAAAGTATTTTACACGATATCGGTGCTCAGATTGAGATCACGTTGAAGTCTGTGGGTACGCAGACTCTCACGGGACAGTTGGTGGATGGCGAGGCGAATTGTCGAGATGAGACGTTTGGCAATAAAGAAGACCGCGCTAACGATTCGTTTACGGCATCCTTGCGCGCGGCGCTAGAGGAATGTGAACATGCGTTACTCGTGCGATCTGTGTACGATCCTTTGGATGATGAATTTGTGAACATAAAGCCGCCTTCCGGCACGTTGCGTTCTCTGTGAATGAATTTTAAAACATTTAGCTAATCATCAGTATCTTCCATTCTTCTAGTATCCGTAGCGCTTTAACTCTCCATGGCATCGTTTCCATCCTGTTGCTGGTCGTCAGACGCGCCTACTTCGGCTTGGATTGCGTTTAAAAATGACTCCAAATCAGCCACGCCGGCTTGCTTGAGGCCAAATTGCGCCAAATCCATCTCTCCGCTTTGAAGAGCGTGGCTAAATGATTCTAATTGGCTTCGAAATTGCGGCGTGCGAATAAGGTCTTCTAAGTCTTGCGTATCGCGATGCTCCTCAGGCAAGTACTCTAACAATCGCCCACGAATTGCGTCGTCGCGAAGCAGTGGTCCGACGAGTTCGGGAGTCAAGATTTCAGGTAATCCAATGTTTGACTTTGGTGTGCCTCCACCCAAGTTGGCAAATACACCCTTCAACATTTCATTACTGACAATCGGCGTAAAATTGGCTTCGTGAGCGGGCGTTCGCATATCATCCGATATCTTGACCGGTGCAGCGGGCGTGGCGGCAACCATTGCCGAAGGCGCAGGCGTTGGTTCCACTGGCGACGGCACCGGCACGCTCGCCGGCGGAGGCATCGACGTCGCAACTGGAGCAGGAGTCTCGGAAGTCATACCAGTCGACGTCGCTACTGGTGCATCAGCCATCTGCGCATCGTCGTCGTTCGCAGTCGCCATCCCAGTTGCCTGCGATGGCTCTGCTCCACCAAACATCGCGTTCAAGTCGTTATTGATCTGTCGGTTAAACTTGTTCAGTAATTCATCGCGGTTTGCATCTTTGGGTTCTTGAAACCAGAAGAACATATCTCGGTCACGTTCTTCCAAGAACGTCAACACAAAGCATCCAGGTTGTTTCATCGGCTTCAACACAGCTTCATCCGGGATGATGATGAAGTCATCCTCGGGCTCAAACGGCGTAGATGGGTCTCGCACGCCCCACTGCACTTGCTTGAGCATGTCATCCATCGACGCTTGAATCACTCGTAATTGTCCTTTTCTCTGATCGGCTTTCATCGTCGTTCCATCTCGATTCAATCGTCCACAGTTCACCGCCGCGAGCACGGTTTCACCCGCCAAGCCAAAGCCACCACCACCGTTGGCGCCCGCGCCCGCGTCGTTGCCGCCGAAGAAGTTTGGTACGGATTCCATGCGAGTCGACAAAGGGAAATGCGTGAAATCGTCCTACGTCGCGCGGTGGCGTCTGTCGTTCAGCGCGCACACCATCACCCATCGCACGTCGTTTCACTCGCTCGCTCGCTCGATCCCCTCCACCTGTTGACGTTTTAAGTTTGCGCGGCGCGTTCGAACAGCCATGGCCCGGCTTAGGTCTTAGCGCGCGCGCCTTGGAAGCTCGAAACAGAGGGTGTACTCGCCGACGAGGACGAATGCGATTGATGTAACGCGCGTAGAATACGATTAAGGAATGCATCGTCACGATGCGCGCGAGCGACGACGACGGGCGTGGTATAGACTCGAGAGAAATGTTACTACAATGGAATCATCCCAACGAGCACGTGTGTACTAAGCCAATCAAACTCCTCGACGCCTTACGCCTTGCCCGCAACCTTGTTGTGCTTCTTGGCCCACTTTTGGTTACGAAGGAACTTCTTGTCCATCTGCGATTGATAAAAAACATGCGAGGTCAGTAAAACGTTCACGAAAGAGATGAGACACCGGACAGAGCGCGCGCGCCGCGCGCCGCGATCGGGGCTCAACGCGCGTTTGACGCAGATTTCAATTCATCTAGCGCACGAGCGATGGAAATGACGTGCGAGATAAGCATACGTACCCCCTTGGTGGACGGCTTACCGACGCGTTTCGGCTTCTTGATGCCTGTGGAAACGAACAAGAGGTTTGGTTAGCGCGCGCGGTTTTGAGCTTTTGGGTCACCCACTGGTTGGTACACTCAATCAACGTCCATCGTCGCGTACGCGACGTCTCGATTGTGGATATCGGGGGACAATCGCGCATTATGACATCCAAACGTTCGGTTGCGCGCATTCGTGAAGTCATCATCCGCGTATCGTCGTCGTAAGATGTGATAACGCGTGCAATCCCAACCCGCGTGCGGCGCACCCTCGAGCGCGTCTCGTGACGAATCACGAGTGCAATCTACGTACCGTTACGGTGGTTCTTGTACGATTGGTTGTGCGCGGTGTGGTTCGTAGACTTCGCCATTGTTTCCGACGCTCTAGACTACGTTTGCGTGCTCGAAAAGGCGTCACACGACGTCGACGCGCGCGTTCTCGAGCGCGTCGCGCGCGGCTTCGCAGTCTCCCGAGTGGTGTTTTTTTTCGATTTTCAGGGACTCATCGACCAATCGTGAACAGAGAAATTAACCTCAAAGCCCTAGAAATGGCTACGCCACTAGGAAAACACCCAAACATTTTGGTGGACACACACGGTGCATGAATGAAGATCGGCGCCCGCGCGACGCGTTCCGTCTTTCAGTGACGCCTGAGGAGTAGATACCATGGCCACCACTAACGCCCCTCGTACCGTGAAGGACGTCCCCGCGCAAGAGTTTGTCGTCGCGTTGGCGCAATACTTCCGCTCCACTGGCAAGGTACGTGTTGTCGCGTGCGCATCGAGGGCGAGATCGCCGAGGGTGAGCGCGCGCGTTGGCGTCGGAAGAGAACATCGATCACGATCGCGCGAACGCCTGTCACGGAGTCGAATGATATGCATGAGAATGAATACTTTCATGTCGTCTTCACATCCGTCGTCGTTCGCCGTCCGTGGATGTTCAAAACGCGCGCACGTGTTCACCCATGCGGCGGTCCTAGGGCTAGCCATCCGCGATGCGGGTTCGATCGGGTTCAACGTTGTTCGTCGCTCGACGTCACGCGCGCGGTTCAAAACCGAGAATGTCTTGAGACTCGTTGTCATTCATGCATTTACGGCTTCTATCGCGCGCGATGTCCTACACGGACGGACTCGGGCGGTGGATGTGCTTTTGAACCTACCTCGCGCGTGGCTCGCCTGAAGACGCAGCGGTCGGCTCGCCTTGTTGGTTTTCTCGCTCGCCGTTCTCGACGTTATCTGCTCGTACGAGAGCACCGCACTGACCTACGATGTTTGTTTTTCTCCTGTAATAGATGGAAGTGCCGATGTGGACCGAAACCGTGAAGACGGCGACGTACAAGGAGCTCGCGCCGTATGACCCCGACTGGTTCTACATTCGCGCGGCGTCTGTGGCGCGCAAGCTTTACGTGAACGGCAACATGGGTGTGGGTGCGATCCGTAAGTCTTACTGCGGCGCTGGTAACCGCGGTACTCGCCGTCACCACCACCAAATTGGCTCCGGCTCGGTTGCCCGTGCGGTGCTCAAGCAGCTTGAGGCCATTGGCGTCGTCGCGAAGGATGCGAAGGGCGGTCGCGGCATCACGCCGTCCGGCCAACGTGATCTTGATCGCATTGCCGGCCGCGTCTCCGTGCCGACGTTCTAGAGATTGGAAATCATTAATGTGCGATGCACCTAGGAGGTTAGCTCTGAAATACAACGCATAAAATACAGTACACTGCCTTCATTGACATCTTGACGTGCGCGAAATCGAAATCACTCTCGCGCTTCGTTCTACATCGACTCTCTCTGGCGCGTATACGCACTTGGATTTGACGCGAGCGAGTGCAAAATATTAAAGTCTTTGCGATCTTAACTTTTCTAGTGTTTGAATGTACAAAGTCTAAGCTGAACGAGTCTTCCCGCCGATGCGAATCATGGGCAAGTCCATTTTCGCTTCGGTAATTTGCACGCCTTCCGGTACCTGTAAATCGGCAATTTTAATAACTTTCCCCACATCAAGCGTTGAAACATCCATGAGAAAGTTTTTGGGAATTTGGTCGCTTCTCGCCGTCACCATGATGTCCTTCCGCAGTAATTGCACAAAACCACCCTTCTTCGCGCCCGGGCACACGTCTTCGCCTTGCGTGATCACCGGAACTTTTACTCGGACCTTTGTCTCTGGTTCAACGGCTAAGAAGCACACATTTTCTACAGAACGATCCGTGGCATGCATAAATACTTGTTTTGGCAGCACTCGTACGTTTAACTTTTCCCCTTCCGCGTTCCCATCCTCGTCTTGCGCTTGAACCTCGAGGTTGAACACAGTGCACTGCACGCCCGCTAAAGAATGTTTGCGCACCGCGGCGCTGATTTCCTTCTGACACACCGACACGAGCTGCTTTTCTTCTTGACCTGGGGCGAATATCACCCCTGGCACGCGCCCTTGTTTTCGTAATTTCACTCGCTCCGCGCGTCCCTCGACCCGCGGAAGCGCTCGAAGCTTGGTCGAGTCGTCCTCGTCCTCCACCTGCGACGCGGATGACGACGCCGACGCGGATGACGACGCCGTGTACGTCGTGATCGCACGCATCGTCATCGTCATCGTGCCCTGATAGTGTTCATCACATCGTCGCGCAATCTCTCGCGCACATCGTCGCAAGAGCGCCATGGTGTGCGGCCCCAGGGCTGCTGCTGCTGCCGCTGTTGCTGCCGCCGTGCCGCTGCTTTTTTGGCTGTGGTGGAGCACGAGCGTTGGACGGCGCCGCACACGATGTCGGACGCGCGCGAGATTACGTTACGTGAAAAACACGTCGCCTTGGGGGAGTTAAAGTCGTGTAAATCAACGCGCGCGGTACGTCATCGTCACCACGCTCGTCCTCGTCCTCGACAACCATCGAGGCGGGCAAACTAACCGAACGTCCTCGTCCGTGCGTGTCAGAGCAGGTGTACGAACGTAAAGGAGACGTGTATTTCTTGAGCGATAAGAAGACGGCGATTAAGAACACCACGGACGTCATTGAAAAGCTGGCAAAGCAAGGTTGATTCTGCGTGCGCGTGCGATGACGAGTGAGAGGTTTGACGCGGAGGCTGGTGGCGACGGCCGAGGCGGCGGCGAGCGTCAAGACCGCCGGAGTGGCAACGCATCGACGACGATGACGCTTAGTGTAGGAGAAAAACGACGAGAAATTGAACGTGTTAAGAAGTCTTTGCCGATTTACGCTGCAAAGTCTCGTTTGATGGAAGAAATTAGAAAGGCGGAGACCATCATCATCATCGGCGAAACCGGAAGCGGGAAAACGACACAGATTCCTCAATACATTTATGAGGACTTTACGTTGTCCAATGGCTTGATGATTGGTGTGACGCAGCCGAGAAGAGTGGCTGCAATTTCCGTTTCACATCGCGTGGCGGATGAGACCGGCACAGAGCACGGTACGCTCGTCGGATACGCCATCCGTTTCGAAGACGTTTCGAGCCCCGAGACTCGCATAAAGTTTCTCACAGATGGTATGTTACTCAGAGAAGCTGTGGTAGATCCAACGCTCGCAAAGTATGGCGTCATCATGATCGATGAAGCGCACGAACGCACGCTTCAGACGGATTTCCTACTTGGTACAATCAAAATTGTGCAACAGACGCGCCGCGACTCGAGTCTCAATTTGCCTCCTCTTCGCGTCGTAGTCATGTCCGCGACGCTCGAAGCATCGAGCTTTAGCAAGTTCTTTGACAACGCTCCTGTAGTTTACTCACACGGGCGAACATTTCCGGTGGACATGTTCTACACTGAGGAGCCGGAGGAAGACTACGTAGACGCGGCGATGTGGACATGTTTGCAAATCAACGCCGAGGAAACTCCAGGAGACATTTTGGTCTTTCTCACCGGGCAAGAGGAAATAGAGGCGCTAGGGAAAATGCTCAAAGATCGAGCTGCTAAGTTGCCACCAAATCTGCCAAAGTTGAATGTCGTTTTGTTGTTCGCGGCGTTACCCCCAGAGGAGCAAATGAAGGTGTTTGAAGAAACTCCTCCAGGCACGCGCAAGGTTGTCCTCGCGACTAACATTGCAGAAACTTCATTAACAATCAACGGCATTCGTTACGTCGTGGATTCTGGCCTCACTAAAAGCCGTACCTATCATCCGCGAAGCGGTGTGGATGAGTTGATGGTGGCTCCAATAGCACAAAGCCAAGCCATGCAACGCGCTGGTCGTGCTGGACGGGAAGCACCGGGGAAATGTTTTCGACTGTACACCGAAGAAGTCATGCCAAGTCTGCCGAAATTCATTAAACCAGAGTTATTACGAACAAATTTGAGTGGAGTGGTTCTGCAGTTAAAGGTACGTTCTATTTCAATGCGTTTTGTGCTCTTACTTTTCACTCGTCAAATTAATTTCTGAATTAATTATTTTTTCACAGGCGATGCAAGTTGACGATATTCTATCGTTTCCATTCATAGATCCGCCTCCACAAGAGTCATTATTGCGATCATTGGAATTATTATATTCCCTTGGTGCTTTAGACGATGATGGGAAATTAAATGAAGTCGGAAAGCGTATGGCGAGATTTCCATTGGAACCGACAGCAGCGAGGTGCATAATTGCGGCTGAAACTGAGAAGTGTGCCGAAGAAACGATCGCGGTTTTATCCATGCTTTCCACAGACACAGTCTTCCAGTTTACCCGCGAACCAAACGGGCAGAAAAACGTTGCAAGGCACAAATTAGTGCGAAAGGTGAGTGATAAGGGAATTAATTCAATTAATTATTTTTACCGATTAAACTAGGAGGGAGACCATTTGACGCTTTTACGAATCTTTCAAGAGTTCAAAGCACGTAGCATGAAGCGTAGTCGGGAATGGTGTCGCGAGCATCAAATTAATTATCGAGCGATGGCGAAAGCGGTCAAAATCAATGATCAATTAACTCGGGCTGCGATTTCTGAGGGAATTAAACTAACATCGTGTGGAGATAAGTTTGAAGCTGTCTTGCGGTCACTCGTTTCAGGTTTTTTCATGAATGCCGCTCGGAGAGACATGGACGGGTCGTTCAAAGTATATACTACTGGTCAGAAGCTTACGATACATCCAAGTTCAGTGCTCTTTCAGTCGCCTCCAGAAGTGGTACGAATTATTATTTCATTAATTAATTAATTTCCACTCACACGATGTTTTTGACTCGCAGATTCTCTTCAATGAATTAGTTAGGACGAATAAAATGTATGCACGAGATGTTTCGTCGATTCACGCCGACTGGCTCTCAGAACTAGCGAGTAAAACATTTTCGGTTCGTTCGAAGAATAGTATTAATTAAATTGCAAGTTTTGCTTTCCATTCCATTTCTATGCAAGAGACTCATCGATGCCCGGATCGGCCATTCCTATGATTCGTTTCATTCGATACACCTCGCGCTTGGCGTCGGCGTTGTTTGGTTCTAATCGGAGCGCATCTTCGTAATCCATCAAAGACTCGAGGTAGTTGCCCGCCACGGCGCGTGCGGCTCCACGGCGGAGAAACGCCTTGACGTACGTGCCATCTAGCTGGATAGCCTTTGAGCAGTCTGCTTCGGCTAATTCGTAGTTTCCTATCTTAAGGTGGGCCATGGCTCTATTTGCAATGTAAACTGCGCTCTTTGGGTTCTTCGCGATAGCGATGGAGTAATACTCGACCGCGCCTAGGTAATCAGCCTTCTTGAACGCGTCGTTGCCTTTGGTTTTTTCGACCTCGCCCGGTACTGCCGGGGGATTCAAACGAAGAATTTCGGCTTCCAAAATGTCGGGATAGGCCTCCTTCATGTTTGATACGAGTTCGCGCGCAGCTGTCATCACCATTTTATCCATTTGAAAGCCTCCAATGAGGGAAATCCCTTGTGCGCCAGCGCTTTCATGGGCATCGAGAGGAATCGAAACTTGCGGTAAACCACACAACGTTGCAATGCAGAGTAGCTCAAAGCACTTTTGCCGCCAAGATTCCGTCGCGCTGTCACTCTGACCACATTTAGGTGCAATGCCTGGCGTTGTAGGGAGAACAAATATCACACCGCCGTCTAAAATGCTATCGACTTCTTCTCGTATCTCTCCTCGAATTTGCTTGAAGCGCGCGACTGCGTCCTCCGTGAATTTTGATGCAGCTTCCATGCGCGCCTTGATCGCTGAGCTGACTTCAGGCTGCTCTTTCTCGTACCAAGCACCTAAGTTGGCCCAAATTTCAGCACCCATGAGCACTCGCACCATCTCGCGCATGCATTCTAAACCAGCGTCTTTTCTGCCGGCGACTAGGGAACGAAACGTCGGGCAACTGACGACTAAATGGTCGGTGAGGTTCATGCGTTGTAACTTCCCGGGTGCGCAATCATTGATTGCAGAAAGTGCAGCAACCGCTGCACATTGCGCATGCGGTGATGTTCTTTTCTCCGTGAGCGCATCCTCGAGTAAAAAATACCGACTGGGCGTTGTCGGTGCGTTTGAATCTGGCTCGGGCAACAGCACGTCTCCAACTCGTTGCAGTATATCAATCGATCGTGCAAACCAGCCAACGGTGTCAAAACTTGGCGCTAAAGCGAGCATGCCTTTCTTTGACACGTAATCATGGCTCGTACGTATTCCATACACCCCACAATACGACGCCGGCACGCGCACTGAACCGCCAGTATCCGAACCGAGTGCGAAATCGCACCCGCGCAAGGTCCCCGCGCACGCCACCGCGGACCCCGAAGATGATCCGCCTGGAACGAGCGCCGGGGTGCGGGGATTTTCAGGTGTACCATAATGCACATTCTCCCCATTAATTGCGTAAGCTAATTCATCCATATGCGTAATCCCCACCGCGCTCGCTCCCGCGCGAGTCAACGCGTCCACGACGTCCGCCGTGCGTTTTGCTGCGCGGTGTGTTTTCGCCCACGCTGGTGACCCAAACCCGGTCACGCGCGATTTCACATCAAAAATATCCTTAATGACGTATTTCAATCCACGCAACGGTCCTTGTTCGGCGCCAGCAATCGGCATCACCTCACCATCGTTTGCCACAAACGCACTTTTACGATCGTCAACATCTTTTTTACCAGCCACCTCGTCGTCGTCGCGTTTTCCTCCTCCTTGTCGTCCTTTAACGGCGACCGCGATCGCGCCTAACGCACTAATCACGCTCACTGCGATCAATTTCACCGCACCGCCCTTCATCGCGCGCCTAACGTGTCGCGTTCTGTCGTCTCTCTGGAGGCGTTTTTTTGTTCACCTGTCGTCGTCACAGCGCTCGCGAGTTCTCACACCAGCGCGCGCGCGGCGTGGCACGCGCGATGTCACACAGCGCGCGACCGGTGATTAACATTGGCGAGCCTATTCGACCTGGGATCGTGCCCGCCAATGCCTCCCACAGCGACTTTGACGTCGAACTGTACGCGAGCGAGGTGTTGGACCGCGCATCGATTCGTCACGGATGGCACGCTGGGATGTTGACGGCGAATATCAAGGCGAACGCGGCGAGGCAAAGCACCGATGACGACGGTGATGAGAGACATAAGAAACGAATGATGTATCTACCGCGAGAATTAGCAGAGATGATACGGATGACGAAGAATTCGGAGGCTTTGCAAGAGCTCCGACGACGAGCGTTTGAAGGCGTCAAACGAGCGAGACGAATGCCGACGACGGGTGTGAGAGAGGATGAGGAATACAATCACGCGTTAAGTGAGAAAGAAACCACGTCATGGGGTGCACCAGAGCTCGTGCACGTGAGTGCGGAGGATGTTAGAGGATTTTTTAGCGCGTTGGCAAGCGACGACGCGTTGAGTAGTTTGGAGCGGCGAGCGCCGCACGGCGTTCGTAAGCGTAAGCTATTCGAGTCACTGTATGAGTATACTGTGCCAACGCACCGCGCGATGTGGTTTGTGAAGATCAATTATTTGTCGCAGTGTCGACGAGATGTAGATGCATGTAGACGGCTGTGGACAGAGGATTTGATTTCTCAGGTGCGTGAACTTTTACGTGATGAAAACATCACGTTGGCGCCCGCTGAGACTCAAAGTGAGCTCCATTACGTTCTTGGATTGGGCAATTATTCAATTGAGCAAGATTTAATCGATCACAAGGCGTATTTTGGGTACTTTATGCGATATTTCACAGAGCATAAGAAGTATTCTAAACGAAGCGAGTCAAAGGCGAGCGATGTGTTGCGTACGCTCATGTCTGTTTTGCGTGCACTAGTTCCCGAAGCAGCAGGGAGTAACGCCAATGCCATCACATTCGTGCGTAACATATATTGGTGCCTGAAAGAAGTTTTGAATGAAGAAATCGTCGATAGTCAGTTAGTCAAGAGCGCGAGTGATGTGATTGGAGCAGTCGTGACGGCGAACGATGATGCGTTTGTCGCTGCGCCGCGCGGTCAAGGTGTTGATGTCCTTGACGAGTTACAACGAGCATACGCAAAGAAAAAGAGAATCAGATTTTCGTCGCGTTTATCTAATGCGATAGACCAAACGACTCAAAGGATCGCTTTACTTAAGAAGTCATCTGATCCAAAAGCCATTTCAATTCATCTCTTCAAGCTCATTAACGTTTTGCACGAGTTGATTGGTTTGGATGAAGTTCAAGGTCGAGAGAAGATGGCTGAATTTGTAAAAGCGAACATTACTGGAGATTTAGCGAAGAACTCGGTCGTAGAGGTGACGTGTGATTGGGCGATGGATTTGTCCGCCTCGGATGTGGGCGGGCGGCAAAAAGCCGCGTGTGTTGCGCTTGGTGAAGTCACGGCATCATCGACGTCATTGATTCCTGAGATCTTGAGCTGGATCAAAAGAACTTCAGTCGTAGTTGATGAGAAAAGGATGCAAAGTTCACTCATGTCCAGCCTCGTAGTCGAGATGATCCGAAGCAAAGTCTTGGCGCTTCAACAGCTTGTTGATTTTGTCATCGCAAATGGTATCGCAGAACATCAAGGAACGAGCTCTTCTCCAGTACTTGTCGAAAGCTATCGCGATTTCTTCGCCCAAATTTTAGCACACTATGAAAGTTCGGGAGTCGACGTTGAGAAGAAGCTCATGTTAACCATTAAGCAACTTATGAAATCTGCAGAGGATGTCTTACGGATTGTCAAAAGTACAAGCGCGCTTGAGTCGGCATCTCCACAGCAGCCGTCGCTGCTAACGACTGATTTACAAAGTGATACCGAGAAAAAGATTTTCGATGTGTTTTATTCCGTCAAACCGGCTACAATGCTGTCGAAACTTGCAGAGCTGGGAACGCTATACGCAGAATTAGAATCTGGAAGAGCGCAAAAGACGCTCTGTCGGGTCATCATGATGGTTATAGCCTCAAAACCGAGCCAAACTCCAGTGATGGCCGAAATGCTATGTGAATTAAATGTTGACGTCGCGAAATCCGTGCTCTCTCATGTCAGCAAGGATGTTCTTGGCGTGAAAAATTTGAAGACCGCTGAAAACATTTTTTGCAGCTCAATTTGGCAGCAATCTACCGCGAACGAACGATGGGTTATTGCGCGAAGCATTGGGGAATTTCAACTTTGTCTTCTTCATGGCATTCCTCAAGGCAAGAAAGCCTTGGCTGAAGAGATCATTGATGCTGATTTCGCCCAGCTTGCCGAACTCGCTGCGGCCAAAACAAACGTTTCGCACACTCTCATGCATTTTTGGTTGCGTCTGTCGACGATTATGCCATTGATTGGGTACATTTTCATGTCTGTACCCGCATCAGAAAAATTTTCGCAGCTCATTTTCACAGTTCTTGATTCGTTTACGGGTAAATCTGTGATCGACGCGTCTGAAGAAGCAATTGCTGCCGAATCAGATGCTGGCGAATCACTCGTCGATAGACTTGTGCATTTATTTTCTGTTGTTTGGATGGGACAAGTCCCTCAATGGGCACCGATTCTCCCGAAGTTACCCTATCGAGAAACATCTTCTTTGAAGGGTTCTTTAGAGAGAGCGCTGAATGCAACAAAGATTGCCGCTGTAGTGCAAATGCGCATAAGGCGGGCGCTCGGCGCCTCTAGTGACGCACCAAAGTTACTCATGAAAAAAGTAGACGCATGGCAGACACTCGAAAATGGTACGCATGCTGTCGAAACAGGAGTCACCGCGCCGAAAGTTGGCGAGAAAGCGGCATTTTGGCTCGAAGGAGCGGTTAGAAAACCCGCCGGCAGTTTGGCGTGGGAGATTCACAACTATAGATTCAATGAGGAAAAATAGTACTTGTAATTTACAAATAGAAACTAGTCTAGAATAACTATAGGAACAACTCAAAGTTTTGAGTTAATTTTCTTCTTCGTCACAACACGTCCTTTGTGTCCGACGACTGTGGTCCACGGTGGTAAATCGTGCATCAACGTTGCACCAGAGCCAATTTTGGAATCATGTCCAATGTGAATATTGCCTAAAATCGAGGCGTATGATCCAACAACCACGCGCTTACCGAGCTTTGGATGTCTATCCCCTCTAACTTTACCCGTTCCTCCTAACGTGACGCCATGCAAAAGTGTGCAATCGTCATCTACTACTGCCGTTTCGCCAACGACGACGCCATGGCCATGGTCAATCATGATTCCTCGACCAAATCGAGCCGCCGGATGTAGATCCATCCCGTACACTTCTGATATCAAACTCTGAATTTTACACGCTAAAATTTTCCTCCCATGTCCCCACAGCCAATGCGACACGCGCTGCGCTTGTAAACCTTGGAATCCTTTGAAGAAGCAAAACGCGTGCGTAAACGACGGGCACGCCGGGTCGCGTTCAACAATCGCCTCTAAGTCTCGTCTCGCCGCCGCCGCGATCGATCCAGTGCCTGGACCTTTGCATTCATCTTTCCCATTCCCACCACCATTCGTTTCATTTATCGCATCCATGATTAAATCATTCCATTGTCCCGCCATAATCGTCGCGCTCGCGAGCTTGGACGCGAGCAAGAACCCCAACGCGCGTTCAAAGCTCGGTTGGTTCAATATCGTGGCGTAAATAAATCCCCCCATGAGCGGTTCCTTATCCACCAACGCTTGCGCTCCAGCTCGCAGGGACGACCATATCTGATCCTCGCTCGCGCCCTTCGTAGTGCTCGTCATAGCGCGCGTTGT
>Ga0222715_10001744_pt1 | contig 20565 bp, 18 predicted proteins | sample C33_9DmetaG_FD_165056 | JGI IMG/M metagenome (GOLD analysis project Ga0222715, IMG submission 165056) | Estuarine water microbial communities from San Francisco Bay, California, United States - C33_9D | ecosystem: Environmental > Aquatic > Marine > Unclassified | place: USA: California... | reverse complement strand
CTTCTGTAATTAATTAGGGCGACTGTATTTTGGTGAAACAACAGAACTCGGCGAGTGAGCAAATCTACCGAGTAACCCTTCTTATGGTGGTGCTAAATTCTATCGGTACGGCCATGATGCTGACGGGCGTCAATGTGGCTTTGCCGACTATCGCGCGAGATCTGAAAATTGATGCGGTAGTCCTCACCTGGATTCCAATGAGTTATCTCATGGCGGTGACAGCATGTGTCCTGTCGTTTGGCAGACTAGCTGACATGTATGGGCGAAAGAAAATATATCTGACCGGTACAGTCGGCGTGATATTGACATCAATCGCGACCGCACTATCGGATACTGCAACTATGATGATTGTTGGCAGATTGGCTCAAGGAGTTTGTGCAGCCATGCTCTACGCTACTAATGTGGCAGTGATATCCTCGGTAGTGGCGCCAGCAAAAAGAGGGACTGCAATAGGATATACCGTGTCTGCAATTTATTTAGGTTTGGCACTTGGCCCGTTCCTGTCCGGCTGGCTAGTTGAGTATTTTAGTTGGCGCTGGACTTTTCTTTTGCATGTTCCCTTAGCAGTAGTTGTGCTTTACATCGGCGTTTATAGAATCGATAGGGACTGGACCACAGAAGACTTGGGCGACTTCGATAAGGTAGGCGCTTTAGTTTATGGAATAGCCATCATACTTTTAATGGTAGGGTTGTCTAGACTTGAAAACGTGATTGATGTGACTTTAATCTGTGTTGGTTTGGTAGCTCTTGTGTTCTTTTTTAAACATGAGCAGCGGCATCCACATCCAGTTTTTGACGTAAGCCTTTTCTATACTAATACTTTATTTACGCTCGCTTGTGTCGCTTCTCTTGTAATGTACACAACTACCTTTGGTAATGTGGTACTCGTGAGTCTTTACCTACAGTACATAAAGGACATATCACCTTCTACTGTAGGACTACTGCTTATATGCCAGCCTGTAGTCATGACTGCAGTAGCACCTATCGCCGGTCGACTATCAGATAAATTCGGTTCCAGAGTGCTTGCTTTAGTTGGTATGGGGATTACTGGGATAAGTCATGTCGTATTGTCTTTTGTGGATGCTCAAACTTCAGTTTATCTTGTGATGGTTTGTCTGATTTTAAATGGCATAGGCTTTGGGTTGTTCTCATCGCCAAACGCGAACGCTATGATGGGTGCAGTTGGAGTGGCTGACTATGGTAGAGCAGGCAGCGCGATCGCTGTTATGAGAGTAGTTGGTCAAATGTCTAGCATGGCGGTCGTCACTCTAGTGTTTGGTATTTTTGTGGGTCCTCGTGCACTGGACATTACTATATTTCCTGAGCTGAATTTGGCAATCAGAGTATGCTTTGCCTTTGGCGCTTGTCTTTGCCTTGTATTTATCACTTTTTCATTTTTTCAGCTTCGTCGGCGATGCGTCTAACAGCCGAAATGGGAGAGTCACCCCATAGAAGAGCCAGCTTATCGTTATATCTTCCCGCTATTTTAATGGGGATCCCGGGCCAAGCATTATTCGTCCTTTTACCATTGTACGTCATTGATATTGGTGGAACCTCAGCCGCAGCGGCAGCGGTTATTGGTTGGCGCGGATTTGGGATGTTGATTATGGGGCTGCCTGCGGGATGGATGGCATCCTATCTGGGATATAGAAACACAATGCTTGTTGCGAGCGCGACTATTCTGTTGGCCTTTACTCTATACGGATTAAGCACAAATTTATTGACTTTATGTGGTATCGCTTTTTTACACGGCTGTGGGAGCAGTACTTTTCTCTTAGGCCGTATGACTTGTATCACGTCAGTATTCGAGACTAATGAGCGGGGACGTGTTATAGCGGTGATTGCAGGTAGTTTAAGACTATCTACCCTACTAGGCCCTTTACTTGGGGGAGTATTGGTTAATCAGTTTGATTTTTCACTGGCGTTTGTAGCTTGCGCAGGAATGATGACTTTAGGGTTATTGTTTACTTATATGTATACGCATGAAAGACGAACTATTTCTGCAGTATTGCGAATATCCGCAGTACCTGAGTTTATACGGACCCACAAGTCGATTTTTTATACTGCCGGAAGTGCTGCCGTCGCTTTTATGTTCTTGCGAGCGGCTCGTACTATTCTGATTCCATTGATCGGTGTGCATTTGTCGCTCGACCCCGTCACTATTGGTTTTGTTGTATCTATGTCGGCATTAGTCGATTTGCTGTTTGTTTATCCTACCGGGGTGATGATGGATAGATGGGGGCGCCGAATTACTGTGGTGCCAAGTGCTATGCTGTTTGCAGTATCACTAGGCTTCGTTGCGTTTTCGAATTCTTATGAAAGTCTGTTTTTTTACGCAATCTTGGCGGGTATTGCTAATGGACTTTCTACGGGGATCGTGATGACGTTAGGTGCTGATAATGCACCAGAGGCTAGGCGAGGAGAGTTTCTCGGTTTTTGGCGTGTTTTGACTGATTTGGGTAATGTGTCTGGGCCAGCCCTCATTAGTGGAATCCTTTTTATTGGTTCTCTACAGTTTGCGAGTATAGTTGTTGGATTGATTGGATTAGCAGGTAGCATCTTTGTCCACCGAGCAGTGGACACAAAACTTAAAGAGGATATTTGAGTCAATGTTTCAGAAAGCTTGGTTAGATCATGTTGTTTTGAGAGTGAAAGATGTGAATCGAATTAGTGAATTTTACCAGGATGTATTTGATGCCAGTGTTGAACGCGAGCTTGATATTGGTCTCCATCAGCTAAGAGTTGGGAGCGTATTGATAGATCTTGTCGCTTTGGATAGCGAATTGGGAAAAAAAGGAGGACTCGCGCCTAGCGGTGGAAAAAATCTCGATCATTTTTGCATCCGTGTTGAGCCCTTTGATTACAGTGCTATAAAAAATCGTTTAGATAAACTTGGGGTGACATGCAGTGATGTAAGAGAGCTTTATGGCGCCGATGGATATGGTCCCTCTGTGTACCTTTATGACCCGGAAGGGAACATGATAGAAATAAAGGGTACTCCGGTCAGGAAATTAGAAGGACAAGATTAAAGCTCAGGACCGTTTGATATTTATTCGACCCCAAGAAAAAAACAGTTTTTGGGCAGGCGCAGATAATCCGCTCAGGCGCTTTGCTAAAGTTTCCATTATCATTTTTTGTACTAACATCATTTCTAACTTTTCTGATTGGTCTAACCGCACCCAACGAATATCTTCTAATTCACCATCTCCTAGAATATTGCCATGCATTTGTTCAAAGTTTATCGAGAAGAAGCGTGCATGAAATCGTATAGGCTGAATTGGTGGCGTAATGGCTCTGCCAAGATAATCGAGTAATTTTAAATTAGGTGATAGCCCCCGTTGTTTAAAGTGCCGCCAGGTATTATTCCTTACGGCGTTCAATTGACCTTTCTCTCCGAGGGTTAGACCTACTTCTTCGAATGCTTCGCGTACTGCGCACATAGCTAAACCATTCGCTTTGCGATGAGAGTTTGCAACAGCCATCATTCGGGTATATTGAGTTTTAAGCTTTTTCTTGGGTTGGACGATGTAGTCATCTCGTTCAGCTATTCCTCCAGGAAAAACATATACTCCAGGCTTAAACTTCGCCTTGCTTCCTCGTCTGCCCATTAGTACCTGATATTGGTTACGATACCTACGAAATATTACGAGACTGGCGGCGTTTCTTGGCCTTGCGGGCTCTGACTTTTTTGTGATCATGCTCTTTTATGCCTATTACTTACAGATTATGAGAAATCGGTATATTTCTCCATCCTGGCTGGTACTTGATAGTGTATGACCCGATGCCTTACAAAAAGCTTTAAAATCATCAAGTGAGTTAGGATCGGTCGCTATTACTTCCAAGCTCTGACCTGTAGTCATTATGTTAAGAATTTTTTTGGTTTTTAGGATAGGCAAGGGACAATTTAATCCCGCGGCGTCCAAGGATAAATCGCTCATTTCCTCAAAATTCTCCCGTATGAGGTTATCATAAGCACCGCTAGACTCCCTGTCTGCCTGTTGCAATGCCTTCGGGATGCAAACTCTCATAAGCACTATCTCGGGTATACATCCGCGAGAACCACGCATTGACATTAAGCAAAGAATTATCCATGTTCTGGCCAACGCCTTCTCCGAAATCAAGAGCACAGAACAATATGATATCGGCCAAACTTAGCTCATCACCGCACACGAAGATCTTGCGGTGCATCAGATCATTTAGCCAGACCAGTTTCTCAGAAACAATTTCTGCAAGTCCCTGTGCTGCTTCTGGAAGGCAGTGTATGCGCTCCCTAAACAGTTCCAACCCAACGGAGTATCTAAAACTGTTATAAAGATTCTCAGTGATATTGAGTTCTATTCGTCTTTGCCACATTCGCTGCGTTGCTTTTTCCAGTGGTGTCGCACCGATTAAAGGTTTCTCAGGATAAAGATCTTCTAGAAATTCGCATATAGCTACTGTCTCAGAGATACAGACGCCATCATCCAAAATAAGGGCAGGCAATTGACCCGCTGGGTTCAACTTAAGATAGGCTGATTCTCTATTACTTGCGTTAAGAATATCGATCTCTTCAAAAGGCACTTTGATGTCTTTCTCAAGTAAAAACATCCTAACAACCCTAGGATTTGGCCCTGGTGAATTTAATAATTTCATTTTTTAGCAAATGATCCGGTTAAGCTTAGCCTACGGACTCTTTTCTCCTAATTTTACTCAGCCAGCGCTTTACGTTTCGTGTGTGAGTCCCAAGATAAGAGTTTTCGCGAAAAAATTTATCGTAGAAATCAGTTTCCAGTCTATGGGCTTGAGTATAGTAGCGTATGAAAATACTCGGTACGGTACCTGGAAACTTACCGTATGTATCATAGATATATTCAGCGGTTTCGACCACAGCATCAATAAGTTCTTCGCTAGGCATTGTTACTTGTTGCTTGATTTCTTGATTGTCTTTAAATGGTCCAGAAGTATTTGGGTTATATCCGCCATTCGCACCAAATTTAAGATCCAGGAAAGATTCTACGGCTGCCCGCATGTTTTTATAGAACGGTGGAGAATAGGCTTGATACAAACCTTCAATACCTAATGGGTTAGGTACTCCCCACCCATCCTTTTTTTCAAAGCTGAAACCTAGACCTGGGATCCCCTTAGCTGCGTAGGCACCCATCATGGTGAATGGATTAATCCCAGAGTAAAACCAACCACCTAGCCCAAGAGGTTGTAGGGCTAATGACATATTGTGACCCATAACGCCCATCTCGACAGCGCTTGTGGTTAAGACATATTGTTCAAGGTAAGACAGTGGATATTTCTTTTTAAGATCGATGAGTCCACTTTGCGCAAACTTTTGTAAAGCACCTGCTGGCCTGCCATTGGCATCGTCAAAGATTGTATAACCCGAACCAACTGCTATAAAAAGTAAACCGAGTAGTTGTTCCGACACATTACCGACTGGAATGAAAAGCGTGGAGCCTTCAGTATTGCCATTCCAGAAATTGTGAGCGCTATAGTGTGGCGCAACTCGGGGAGGGTTGATTCTTTGATCAGATAATTTCCGTGTATGATTCCCAACAACATGCACTAGTGTCTCGGCTGAATTAAGCTTTATATCACTCCAATTGCCCTCGTTAATCGCGTCGCGAGTGCTGACATAGTAAGTTCCATCATCTTGAGTGAAGAACAAATCAGAGTTTCCAATACCAGCGGCCGAGGGCGTGGTGCGACCTGTGTAGCGAGCAGAATAGTTACATAAACCTTCCTGAGGGGTGGTGTGAGGAATGCCATGATGCCATCCCGAGGCGCCTAAGCCCGCCGCTAGTATCACGGAACGTTCGAAGTCATCTATGGGGCTCGGGGGTAAAGTTGATTTGTATTGAAGAGGTCCGTGAGGTATTTCCATTCCCCAGCCGAATCGTCTAGAGCGTCTGTTGAAGAGAGCTTTGAAAAGGGGGAAATCATTTATTTCCTTGAGCATTTCCGACCATTCATTCGCTGCGCTGTTTGTCTTTACTTGGCCAGTGCTTTCGTGTGCCGCAACATTTTTTCCTAGTGCGAGGGCCGTGAGTCCAGACAAATACATAAATGCTCTACGGGTGACACCAGTTTTCTTATTCTTCATATACGTATTCCGCTATTGGTTGCTATAATACTTGTTTACTATACTACTGCTAACAGTATCTGCGACCAAGTCAATAATTTGGATACTGGGCGCTAAACTTTCAATAAGCAGTTGGCTAATGCGAGTTCCTATTGAGCTTTTCGGCCAAATTGGTTTGTGAGCAGGAATTAGCAATTCTATAAGGAGACTGTTTTGAATTCGGTTTATCGGAATACCTTTAAAGACATGATGAACGATGTTGTAGATTATGGAAGTTGCTGTGAGTGCGGCGCTTGTGTGGTCGCTTGCCCTCATAATGTAATAGAGTACATAGACGGTAAGCCAAAGCAAACGGCCAAAGAATCGGCGCCCTTTGATTTTTGCGGTGTGAGTGAGGGTGCTGGCTGTGATGTATGTGCAACAGTGTGTCCCCGTTTGTGGCCTCGTGAGGAGCATCTTAAGCAGTCAGTTTTTGGAGCGCACTCAGATTATGAGGATATTTTTGGTGTGTTTAAGCATATTTTTGTGGCTAAAACTAAGCGCCTGGAAGTAGCTGAAGTGGGACAAGACGGCGGTGTAGTTACTGGTCTACTATCCTGGGCTTTAGGAGCCGAAGAAATTGATGGGGCTGTCGTTTCTGCCGTTGGCAAAGATGATGCACCTTGTTTTCCATCTCCGAAAGTCGTTACTAGCCAAGATGAAATTGTTTCCAGTGCTGGTAGTTGGTACACCTATTGTCCGAATAATCGCGCGCTACCTGAAGTCGCCGAGCGCGATTTGAAAAAAGTAGCTTTCGTAGGCGTACCTTGTCAAATTACGCCGATTCGTAAAATGGAAGTTATGGACCCAGGGTTCCTAGTTGGACCTAAAAAGAAGCCCAAAATAATAACAAGACAACGTGAGTTTTTGCGAGGATATGCTGATCGAGTTTCTTTCAGTGTGGGCTTGTTTTGTACAGAAGTTTTTCGACCAGAGTTGATGACTGAGAAAATTGAACAGGAGATGTCGATCCCTTTGAGCGAAGTGAGTAAGTTTAATGTGAAGGGTGAGGTTCTGGTCTACAAGAAAGATGGGGACGTTGCAACGATTCCTTTGGAGGAGGCTATGCAAGACTATCAGCGTCCGGAATGTGCGCATTGCGGTGATTTTTCAGCTGAGATGGCAGATATCGCTTGTGGTGGAGTGGGAACCGATAATGCGACGATTGTCGTTATTCGAACAGAAAAAGGCGAAAATATTTGGAAGGAATACGAAAAGTCTGGATTGGTTGAGGTTGAGCCTATTATTAATAACAAACGTGCGTGGAACATTTTACTTCGCTTAGCCAGGCGGCAGAGAGAAAGGGTGCCCAGTGGGCCTGACCGATCTGGAACTAGTGTGCAGGTAATACAGTACGACCGCGGTGAGGCAATCCTTGATATGCAAGCAGCGTTACGTGAGACAATTAGTGATCGAGAGGTATTGGACGAGCGATTGAAAGCGGCATACCAAGAAGAGGATTTGAATGAAAAATCGATTATTTACATCGCAGGTCAAGAGATCCCTAACGATCCTGGCACACTATTAGCTAGTGGGAAGAGAAAATTGCCTCCGCCGCTGGGGATAGATGAGGGGGGAAGTTCACCTCTGTAATCTGAGGTGATTTTAGCGTCGATTTTTAAAAGCTAAAAAGGGACTGGAAATTTGTTTAATTTCTCTGACTATCTCTGAAGGGATTGTGGCTGCTTTTTCGTAACTTTGACTTGCCTGAACAGTGTCTACTAAGCCACTGAAGCGCTTTTTTATCTCGTCTACGATAAATTCGTGCCTACCTATAGCTGCACATTCATGTAACAAGTCATCAGGAATACTCTCTGCGAGTTTGTCCCACTTGCCTTCTTTTGTAAGACGATTTAGTTTGGGTCCTAGATCGCCGTACCCCGAATGTTCAAGTACGGGCCAGTAGGCCGGGGTCGATGCGTAGAAACCAATGCGGTAGCGGACCCAGTCTATCATTTCACTTACTTCTTGATCATTTGTGCCCGTTACTATGAAACCCCCTCCCGAGATTTCGAAGTTTTCTCTTTTCATACCGGATTTTTTGAACCCTTTTTCTAGCTGAGGTAAGGCGCATTTCTCAATATAAGCCCTGGTACAGAAAGGGTGCAGTTGAACGCCATCGGCGACCTCTCCAGCTAAGGAAAGCATTTTAGGGCCGACTGCTGCCAATGTAACGGGAGTCAATTTGTGATTAGATTTTTCAGGTACAAAATTTGGTGGCATTAAGGAAAATTGGTAGTGCGCCCCAGAAAATTTTAAAGGGCAACCTGTTTGCCAAGTTGTCCAGATAGCTCTTAGACTATTAACGTATTCTCGCAGTCTTGGAACGGGAGGACTCCAGGGCACGCTAAAACGTTTTTCATTGTGTGCCTTAATCTGAGGCCCGAGCCCCAGTATGAAGCGACCTTTGGATAGATTAGTTAAGTCCCAGGCAATTTGTGCTGTAGACATAGGGGATCTTAAAAAAGCGATAGCTACACCAGTAGACAATTCCAATATGTTTGTGTTCGCAGCGCACACGGCTAATGGCAGAAATGGATCATGTCGATTTTCGAAGGTCGTAATGCCGGAGTAGCCGCTCGACTCAACATCTTTAGCCATGGAGCCAGCTTTTTGCAGATTGCTCTGATCGACTGTATTGAAGATTTTCATGAAAATTCTTTTCCGTACTTTTATAAATAATGTTTTTTTATACGGTTATTATGGCAAGATGTACTGTATCTAATCAATCGCGGAGGTGAGGGGAGTGTTTAGTTTCAGATTGCGTCTAGGTATTATTTTAGCGGTGTTTTTTAGTTGTATGATAGGCTCCGGATTAGCTCTAGCTCACGGGGGAGGCGACCCTGCGGACGAGCGACCTATATGGACATGGACACCTGAACAGATAATTGAAGAAGTCACCCGTGTGAGAGCCGGCGAAGATTTATTGCCAGAATCCTGGCCTGATAATAAACGCGTTGCTGTAAGCCTTTCTTTTGATGTAGACACAGAGCCAGTTTGGATGGGTTTTCAGGAGCAATCAAGTCCATCTTATATGTCTAGGGGCGAATATGGCGCACGTAGAGGCATGCCTCGTGTTATGGATCTATTAGACAAGCATAGTATCCCAGCTTCTTTTTTCATTCCTGCGATGACCATGGAACTTCATCCACATATAATTCCTATGATTCAAAAAAATCCACGCAATGAGATTGGATTCCATTCATACGTGCATGAAAATCCGATGCGCCTTACCCCGAGCGAAGAAAGAAATATATATGCGCAAGCAATGAGTATTTTTGTAAAACATGTGGGTAAAAAACCCACCGGTTTTCGCTCCGCTGCCTGGGATCTTAATAGATCCACCGTGGCGATAGTAAAAGAGATGGGTTTTATTTATGAGAGTAGCATGATGGCGGATGACAATCCGTATGCCCTCATCTCCGAGGGCGAAGACACAGGACTTATTGAACTGCCTGTTGAGTGGATCCTCGATGATTGGCCTTTGTTTCAAATATCTTGGCCGAGTAAGCATGTGGCGTTACGAAATGCGGAAGATGTGTACTCTATTTGGAAAGATGAATTTGATGTAGCCTATGACGAGGGCGGAATGTATATCTTGACGATGCATCCTCAGGTGATTGGTCACCGATACAGGATCGCGATGTTGGATAAATTAATTACTTATATGAAGAGTAAATCTGGGGTGTGGTTTGCTACACACGAAGAAATAGCTTTTTATGTAAAAGAACAGGCTGGTCGTTAGTTTGCAAACTGTTGTACATTATTTTGATTACAAAAGCCCCTATGCTTATTTAGCGCAGGAAGGCACCTTCAATATTGCTCAGCGCGATGATGTCAAAATGGTTTGGGTGCCTTACGGTCTTAAAATAGCCAAATACCTTGGGGAGGCTGCGCTAGACGATGCCGGTGAAGATACGATTAAAACTCGAAACGATCATCAATGGCGGCGTGTCAGGTATTCTTATATGGATTGTAGGCGTGAAGCAAATAAGAAAGGTCTTACGCTATTGGGCCCTAAGAAAATTTTTGATAGTTCGCTTTCTCATATAGCGTTTCTTTTCCTATCAGAAAGTGGAAATCCTGAGCGATTCCATTGTTCAGTTTTTAAACGTTTTTGGGAGCGTAAGCTTAATATAGAGAGCTATGAAGCGGTTACACAACTCATGCTCGAACTCGGATATAAGATCGATGGATTTGAATCCTTTATAAAAAATGAAGGTAAAGAAAAATATTCGGAAATCCAAGCCGAAGTTGAGCGAGATGGAGTTTTTGGCGTTCCTTCATGGCGGATAAATGGGGAATTATTTTGGGGCGCGGAGCATTTAGATTCTATAAATGAGATGCTTGATTCGATATAATTACGCTATTTGCTTGTTGCCAAACTTAATCGGTTCTAGCATGCTTCTTTCAGATGAATGAGTTATTGGCGTGGCGCTTTCCTCTTACTATCCTCGAGGAAGTTACTGTTCCGCTGCCCAGCTATAGTAATGGCCAACGGTTGTAGAGATTGTTATTACAAGCTGTAAGCATTTATACGTCATTACAATATTATTTTAAAAAGCCAGACCTGATGGTCACGAAAGTAGCGATAATTTTTTTAAATCTCGAATGTTTTGGATGTGGAAAATAATATGGAAAAATTTTCTAGCGCGGAACTTGAGGACTGTCTTGGGCCAACTAAAATCATTGATTCAAATAATAGTATCGTAACCAAGTTCTTGGAAGAAAACTTAGCTGGTGAGACATCCGTTGAACATGCGATATCACTATATTATGCCGTACGCGATAAAGTTCGCTATGACGCTTATCATATTGATTTGTCCCCAGAAGGGCTTAGTGCTAGTCGAGCCTTAGAACTAAATCACGGTTGGTGTGTGAGTAAGGCTGTTTTGTTAGCGGCTCTTTGTAGGGCATGTAGTATTCCAGCAGCTCTTGGGTATGCCGATGTGAAGAACCATTTGTCTACGGAGCGTCTCCGGAAGACTATGGGAACTGACGTTTTTTACTGGCATGGTTACACCGCAATTTGGCTAAACGACACGTGGGTTAAAGCAACACCCGCCTTTAATATTGAGCTTTGCGAAAAATTCCGTATCAAGCCATTGGAATTTGACGGTGCCGAGGACTCTATTTATCATCCGTTTGACTTGGATGGTAGAAAACATATGGATTATTTAAGTTACAAAGGAGAATTTTCTGATGTGCCTTTGGAACGCATCAGAACAGATTTTTTTAAGTTCTATCCGAAGCTGTCCATGCTCAAGCAAGGCGGAGACTTTGATAGTGAGGTAGATATCGAGGTCTCCTGATTGATCGACTATAGCACTGTCATTGCGTAGCATTCGGAAAAAATAGTTGTCTCTTATTTAGTTTATATGAACCGATCAAAGTCTGACCTTCGATGCCGGTCATCCATCTGATGAATTCCATTGCTAACTCTTTTTTTACGTGCTTATGCTTCGCAGGATTGACTAAAATCAGACTATATTGATTATCGAGAAGAGGATCTCCACTGGACACAACTTTATGCGATCTTTTGTTTTTATAAGCGATCCAAGTAGCACTGTCGGTTAAAGTATAGGCGTTTAACTCAACCGCAGTATTTATCGCCGTGCCCATCCCTCCTCCTATATCTAAGTACCAGTTCGCACTTGAGGTATTGATGTTAAATTTATTCCAGAGCGCTAGTTCACGTTTGTGGGTGCCACTAAGGTCTCCTCGCGAGATCCAACGCTTTCGTTTTTCTTCGATTAATGTGAGTACTTCAGAGAGCTTCGATCGCTGATTTAATTCTCGATCGTTCGCCGGACCTATGATCAAAAATTGGTTATACATTACGGGATATCGCTTTACTCCAAAACCGGACTTAATGAATTCTAGTTCTGCGTTTTTCGCGTGTACCATTACGATGTCCGCATTTCCATTTTCGGCATTTTTAAGTGCTTGGCCGGTGCCCACCGCAACTACCCTCACTTCAGTTCCGGTCAAAGCCTTATATTTAGGCAGTAGATAGTCTAATAGGCCAGAATTTTGGGTCGAAGTAGTAGACTGCATGAGTATAAAATCATCGGCCCACGATGGTTGGACGAAAATAAGACTAAAGAAAGAAGAGAGTGCAAGAATAGTTTTATTCATGATAAGACAGGTATTGGGAAGGCATTAGTACATATAAGAAACTTGTGCGTACCCATAATATATATTTTTATCGGATGTTTTAGGCTCTATGATCCTACTAAACTTTCCTGTGCGCAAGTAAGCTGAACCCAGTTCCAAGTGTAAAGTATGCGGTAGGATTTTCCACCGCATGCGCACTTCCAATTGTTGGCCCAGAAAACGCGGTGCAACGTTGGTTACGTCACTTATACCACTCGCTACCCAAGCATCAGATTTTGAAGCCCTCCAAAAACCACGATAACTAGACATGAACTCGGTGAAGCGTGACGGCCTTGCGGTGATTCGTAAGCCAATACTATTCAGATTGCTTCTTTTAAACGGTCCGTATATTCCAGTAGGGCCATAGTCAAATCGCCTAGCACCGAACAAGCTATCAAAGCGCTCATTTCGACCATCGTTGCCGTTGCTGTCTCCCGATGCGTAATCGTATTCTAAGGCTACTCGAGGCGTATAACTAACTGGTACGCTAAAACCAATTTCTGCATGATGAAAATGAGCAAAATGCTCTAGATCAACTTTGTCAGTGGCCTTTTTTGACTTCCTTGATTCTCCGAATTGATATACTGACTCCACTAGGTAGTCAAAATGACCGACCTTTCTTGGTTTTTTTACGACGATACCCGTGGTAATTAAATCCCGGTTTGATGTGGCAGTTTTTTTAGAGTCGTTCTCATGGAGTCCTAGACTAAAAACAGTTAATTCGTGACTTTGAATTAGCGATTTGTCGGTATAAGAAACACCCCAGAAATGGGCTCGGCCACTTGGACGGTCATATTCAATGTGATTATTTTTTAGATCAGAAGCATCGTCCGGTGCACGATTTACCGGTAAAGTGTAAAACATCTGAAGTTCATTCCCTTGCTTAGTTTCATACTTCCATTCAGTACCAGAGAATGTGTTCATAGTATTTCTAAATTTGCTTCTTGCAACTAAGCGTCGATTACCGACATCAAGAGTGAGGCGTCCGACTCGGAGACTCGATTGACCGCCTTTCTCAAATAGATTTTGATGTTCCCACATCAGATACGTTTGTATCAGCTCAACCGGATTCACCATACTAGTCGAGAGGGGAGAGTCGTTGTCGTCCAAAAATGCACGAGAGTCGCCCGCCTCTATTACGAGGTTGAAGTCACTTGACTTGATACCTATGGCTAGCAGTGATCGCAACGCAACCTGTTGATCGCTACCCTGTCCTTGGGAGCGGAATTGGTTGTTGAGAGACTCATACCGGATCCTCTGGGAGCCTGAGACGTATAACCACGAGGGCATTGATTCAACTTGATTTTCTTTGTCGAATAGAGATGCTCCGTTGCCGGAGACATGGTATGAGGTGAGAAATACAAGAGCAAATAGATATGTTAGTTTAATCGACATAGCCCATTCAGGTAATTTGCAGCAGAGATTGATGATAATACTCACAAATAATGAAATGTTATTCACAGTATACAAGAGTTATCAACAAATTATATTAGATACTCACATTACTTTACACAAATTAGTTGTTTTATTTTGATTAAGGAATTTAAGTATGCAAACAGTTCAGTCAAATAATTTGTTATCTGCCTTAGATCTTTCGGGTGGTGTGGTTAGTTTGATTGGCGCTGGAGGAAAAAAAACGACCATGTACGAGTTGGCCTCATTATTTGATGGCCGAGTAGCATTAACATCGACCTCGCACATGTTTCAGTATGATGAAACCAAGGTCGACCTAGTAACAATTGATCGAAATTCTCCGCTTGAATTTAATTTGGATGCTCGAGTGGTAGCCTACGCGGGACCAACAGAGACTCGAAATCGAGTCGGAGGTTTAATGCCTTCCCAGATCGAAACTATTTGGCGTAAAGGTAACTACGGTCTAGTGATTATAAAAGCAGATGGCGCACGCTCGCGGATGATAAAAGCGCCTGCTGATCACGAGCCGCTTATCCCAGACTTTACGCAGCTAGTTCTTCCCCTGACATCTGGAATGGTAATTGGTCAGTCTCTTACATCTTTAATTGCCCACCGTGTTGATTTGCTGGCGGAAACTTTAGATCTAGAAGTAGGGGACACGATCAAGCCATTACATTTAGCCAAATTAATTTCATCGCCAAAAGGGAGTCTCCGGGGCACAAAAAACATGAGAGTTGTTCCAGTCATTAATATGGTGGACGATGCACGTATAGAAGCCGCCTGCACTGAAGCAGCGCTAATAGCCTTTTCACTGACAAACCGGTTCGATAGGATTGTCCTAGCTGAGTTGCGAGACTCGAAAGTTGTTAAGGTGATCGATCGACCCGCTCTATAAGCTATACTTCGCTGAGAACGCTTTTCATCGACGCGATGAAGTACTCTATATTCGTGTCGTTAATGCCCGCTACATTTATTCTGCTAGAGTCCACCATATAAATGGCATAGTTCTCTTGTAGCTTAGCAACCTGCTCCGCGGAGATACCCAAAAATGAGAACATTCCGCGTTGTGTTTTTATAAACGAAAAATCTCGGCTTGTTTCGTCACTCAAGCCGCTAGCAAGCTCAGTTCGGAGAAGATTGATCCTGTTGCGCATTGATTCCAGTTCTTTACGCCACATCTTTTTTAGTCTCTCGTCTCCTAAAATACTTTCTACGATTGCAGCGCCGTGCGACGGTGGCATCGAGTAGATTCCTCGAACCACCGAGCCAAGTTGGCTTTGTACTACATTGGATTGTTTGGTATTTGGGCTTACTATTTGTAAACTACCTACCCTTTCTCGGTAAAGACCAAAATTTTTAGAGTATGAGCTTGCGACAATTAATTCGGCGCATGCTTCTCCTAGGATACGTACTCCTATTGAGTCTTTTATAAGATTTTCACCTAGGCCTTGGTAGGCTAGGTCGATGAAAGGAATGAACCCTTTCTTATTAGCAATTTGCGCTACTGCTTCCCAGTGTGATTGTTCTAGATCAACGCCTGAAGGGTTATGACAACAACCATGGAGTAAAACGATATCACCAGCAGGAACTGAATCTAGTGCAGTGAATAGTTCAGTTTCGTTTAGCGAGCGTGTACCATTATCGTAGTAGGCATATTCCTTAATATTGATTCCAGCATTCCCAAGTAATGGTCTGTGATTAGCCCATGTGGGATTGCTTACCCAAATCGTAGTCTGGGGGTTGGCTCGTTTGACGAGTTCAGCTGCAACTCGCAGGGCACCGCATCCCCCAGGAGTTTGAACGCCAGCTACGCGGCAATCTGTTAGCGCGGAGTGTTCCAAACCAAACATCATTTCACGACTTAGTTCGTTGAACCGTGGGGTCCCCGGCGGGCCGATATACGCTTTTGTAGATTCTGTCTGGTGATGGAGTTGCTGAGCTTCCAAAACGCTATTCATTATCGGAGTCTGCCCCGATTCATCGCGATAAACTCCTACTCCTAGGTCTATCTTATTTGTATTTTTATCTTTATTGAAAGCTACCATTAATCCGAGGATTGGGTCTCGACTAAGGGTTTCAAGATTTTCGAACATTGTTTACTTTTCTCCAATAAATTTAGTTTCGCTCGACGCGTCTGAAAGTGAAGGCGATGTTACTTTGTTTAATTATAGTGCTAATGAGAATTTGATATTCATTTTTTTAGAACTGGATAGTTTTGTCAGTGTAAAGCATTTATACTGTATATAAATACAGTATAAATGCTTTACACCATGAAAAAAAAAACTTATATCTCATACGCAGAACTTCATTGTCTAACTAATTTCACTTTCAATCATGGAGCTTCTCATCCGGAAGAGTTAGTTAAAACTGCGGCGTCACTTGGTTATAAAGCACTTGCAATAACGGACAGGTGTAGCTTTTCTGGTTTAGTTAAAGCATATGAGTCAGGTAAAGCACACAACTTGAAAATCATTTGTGGGACAGAGCTAGTTTGTGAGGATGGTATGAAGTTAATTCTTTTAGCTAGTAATTTATCATCTTATCACCAGATTAGTTACTTAATTACAAAATCAAGATTGCGTAAAGGCAAGGGTGATTATCAGATTTTTAAAGAAGATCTCTTGAAATTTTCTACAGGTTTCTTAATTTGGATTCCTGCTTTTAACGATGAAGATAAGAATTATGCAGCGTGGGTTAGCGAAAATTTCACCGGTCGTTCTTGGATAGGTTTAGGGTTATTTTATAGTGGGAAGGACCAAAAATATTTACAGGCTGCAGTAGCCTTATCGAGCGCCTTTAGTTTGCCCATAGCTGCCGTTGGTGATGTGCGGATGCACATACCATCTCGCAAACCTCTCCTTGATACTTTGACTGCGATACGGCTAAAACAGAGAGTTATGGATGACGGGTGTGGGTTTTTCTCTAATTCTGAGAGATATCTAAGGCCGCTGCATCGAATTGAAAATATTTTCCCCAAAGCGTTGATTGATGAGACGATAACAATCGCGAGCCAGTGTAGTTTTTCATTGGAAGATTTGAAGTATAGCTATCCCAAAGAGTTGATTAAGTCTGGCAATAGTACCTTCATACAATTGAAAAACCTTATAAAGCAAGGTATGAAAAGACGCTGGCCCGAAGGCACTACACTTAGTACTAAGAAAAAAATCCTTTATGAATTATTTCTTATAAGAGAATTAAATTATGAGGGTTACTTCTTAATGGTTTGCGATATTATTGACTTTGCCAAGTCACGTGGGATTTTATACCAAGGTAGAGGGTCTGCAGCGAATTCGATTGTTTGCTACTGCCTAGGGATCACAGAAGTGAGCCCTAAACATATTGATATGCTATTTGAGCGTTTTATTTCTAGGGAAAGAAATGAACCACCTGATATTGACATCGATTTTGAGCACGAGCGCCGCGAAGAGGTAATACAACATATTTACAAAAAATATAGCAGAAAACGGGCAGCTATAGCGGCAACCGTTGTTACCTATAAGATCCGTAGCGCTATTCGTGATGTGGGAAAAGCTCTTGGTATTAATGGATCAGAGCTTAAGCAGTTGCTGAAAGGTAAAGTTCAATGGAAACAGGGACAGGTTACTATCGAAAAAATTGAGAACACCAATTTAGATATTAGTAATGTATTGTTGAAACATTTGATTAACCTAGTTAGTCAGATTATAGGTTTCCCTAGGCATTTATCTCAACATGTTGGTGGATTTGTGATCACTGACGGTCCTTTATCTGATTTAGTTCCGCTTGAAAACGCGGCAATGGCCAACCGTACTATCCTTCAGTGGGACAAGACAGATTTAGAAATCCTAGGGATTTTAAAAGTGGATTGTTTGTCATTAGGAATATTGACTGTGATTAGTCGGAGCTTTCGTCTGATTAAGGAACTTACAGGGGAAAATCTTAGCATATCTGATATTCCGCTCGATGACCCAAGTACTTATTCGATGATCCAGTCCGCAGATACTGTTGGCGTTTTCCAAATTGAGTCACGCGCACAAATGACAATGCTTCCGAGGCTTAGGCCTCAGAATTATTATGATCTTATCATTCAGGTTGCGATTATTCGGCCTGGCCCAATCCAAGGAGAAATGGTACATCCTTATTTGCGTAGACGTAATGGGCAGGAAATTCCAGACTATCCGGATGAAAGAGTTAAAAAGGTCCTAGGGCGAACCTTGGGTGTTCCTTTGTTCCAAGAACAAATTATTAGACTGGCTATGGTAGTAGGCGGCTTCTCCCCAGGAGAAGCGGATCAGTTAAGACGTGCTATGACGAATTGGGGAGAGTTTGATGATATCTCAAAATTCCAAAGTAGACTATTAACTGGTATGAAGGACAAAGGCTACAGCGATAGTTTCTCACAGAGTACCTTGAATCAAATGAGAGGCTTCGGTGGTTATGGGTTTCCTGAGGCGCATGCAGCCAGCTTTGCCTTATTGGCTTATATATCTGCGTGGTTAAAAAATCATATGCCTGAAATATATACTACAGCACTTCTGAATAGTCAGCCTATGGGGTTTTATTCGTGCTTTCAGTTGATACAGGATGCGAAGCGGCATGGGGTAAAAGTATTATCTTTAGATATTCAACAAAGTAATTGGGATTGTACTGTTGAAAAATATAGAAATGGAAAATATGCGTTACGTCTAGGCCTACGGATAGTCAAAGGACTTAGTTCGAAGGTAGGTTGTCGTATTGAAAAAAAGAGAGGTATGCGGCCTTTTAAAGATCTGAATGATCTTGTAATTAGGACAAAATTGAATCGAGCAGAACTTCAGTTACTTTCAAAGGCAAACGCTCTTGAAACTCTGGTTGGCAACAGGCATCAAGCCAATTGGAAAGCCTTAGGCTTCAGGGCACCTTTACCTCTACTGCCTCCTGTTATAGAAGAAGCTACTACTCCATTACTTCCTCGGCCTAAGGAAGGAGAGGAAGTTCTTGCTGACTTTGAAAGTTTAGGTCTAACCTTGGGTAGACATCCTTTGGCCTTGCTTAGAAAGTATTTAATAGGCGATAAGTTATCTTCAGATTTACTCGAGTTAGCTCAAGGTACGCAAGCAAAATTCAGCGGACTGGTAGTGGTGCGTCAAAAGCCTAGCTCAGCTAAGGGGGTGATTTTTCTTACCGTAGAAGATGAGATGGGTTCTATTAATGCAATAATATGGCCAAGCTTGGTTGATACTTACTATAACGAAGTAATGCATTCCAAGTTGTTAAGTATTTCTGGTACGGTGCAAAGAGAAGGCGAGGTTGTTCATCTTATCGCGCAGGCGTTAGAAGATCGCTCAAGTTTGATTGGCCAATTGGATACGCCTTCGCGGAATTTTTGTTGAGTGAGCTCATGTTTCTAAGGCTATGATTCTCTGGTCCTGTCCTAAGAAATTCATTTTAAAACATTGCATTCGTTGAAGTTGTCCGTACAATCTCGAGTCTTATTCTGTACGGCTATTCCTCTAAGAGTTTAACAATGAAGAAACCAATAATAAAACCCGATAACCCACAGTTTTCATCAGGCCCGTGTCCCAAAAGACCTGGTTGGACAACTGACACGCTAGAGGATGCACTAATTGGGCGATCTCACCGTTCCAAGCCTGGGAAAGCAAAGCTTAAGAGCGCGATTGCAAAGACAAGAGAAATACTAGAAGTTCCTCCTGGCTACAGGATTGGTATTGTGGCAGGCTCTGATACTGGCGCTGTAGAGTTGGCGTTATGGTCTCTTCTTGGAGAGCGAGATATAGATGTCTTAGCATGGGAGAGTTTTAGTCAGGAATGGGTGACAGATGTGGTTGACGTTCTTGGCCTCGAGGCAAATATATTGATGGCACCATACGGTGAATTACCTAATTTGGATAAAGTAGATTTTAAAAATGATGTTGTATTCGTCTGGAACGGTACGACTTCGGGAGTCCGACTGCCAGACGGGGATTGGATTTCAGATGACAGAGAAGGATTAACGATTTGTGATGCTACCTCTGCCGCATTTGCGATGACGCTACCTTGGTCAAAACTTGATGTCGTTACTTTTTCATGGCAAAAAGTACTAGGTGGGGAAGCCGCTCATGGAGTAATTATCTTGAGTGAACGAGCTGTTAAACGTTTGGAGACATTTGTGCCACCTCGGCCATTGCCCAAATTGTTCCGGTTAACTAAAAAAGGGAAAATTGACGAAGGTATTTTTGAGGGTTCCACAATCAATACTCCTTCAATGCTGTGTGTCGAAGATTACCTTGACGCCCTTAACTGGGCATCAAAACAAGGCGGTTTAAAAGGATTATGTGATCGTTCGACGGCTAACCTTGATGTGCTAGAGAAATGGGTATCTAAAACTCCGTGGGTGGACTTCCTTGCTGCGGAACCAAGCCAACGGTCAAGCACATCGATTTGTCTTAAAATTATAGCCCCGTGGTTTAATTCTCTTGTAGCTGAAGATCAAGTCAAGATCACTAAGAAAATGACTGGTTTGCTGGATGAGGAAGAAGTTGCCTACGACATTGATGGCTATCGAAACGCGCCCCCCGGACTTCGAGTTTGGGGCGGAGCAACAGTAGAGGCAAGCGACTTAGAGGCTCTGACGCCATGGCTTGATTGGGCGTATAATAATGTGTGTCCCGACTGACCCTCGGCGCGAGCGAAATTGTAAGAAGGAAATTTAATGTATAAAGTTTTTGTTGCGGATAAATTGGCGCCTGAAGGTATAGCAGCTTTAGAAGAATATCCTGACCTGCAGATAGATTTTAGTGCTGGTTTGTCGGTTGAGGAGGCAGTCCCTCACGTCAAAGACGCCGACGCTATTATCGTTCGGAGCGCCACCAAACTGCGAGGTGAGTTGTTGGACGCGGCAAAGAATGTCAAAGTGATTGGTCGTGCCG